>Ga0310343_10000024_pt1 | contig 71341 bp, 62 predicted proteins | sample HC15DNA2025_MG_FD_203519 | JGI IMG/M metagenome (GOLD analysis project Ga0310343, IMG submission 203519) | Marine microbial communities from station ALOHA, North Pacific Subtropical Gyre - HC15-DNA-20-25_MG | ecosystem: Environmental > Aquatic > Marine > Oceanic | place: Pacific Ocean: North...
CTTGATATTGGGGATCTCAGAGATTAGTTTCTCCCTTTATTTCCCCGTTTTGAGGGGAGCAGGACTTCAACAATTGCGACTTAACGCTAGATGAAATTTTTACCGCTGGCCCTTGCGTTTGTAGCGGCCATTTACCCGGCTTTTTCAGAGCGTCCCAATATCGTCATCATGATGGCCGACGATGCCGGGTACTCTGACTTTGGCTGCTTTGGTGGCCAGGCGAAGACGCCGAATATTGACGAGTTGGCCGAGGAGGGTATGCGATTCACCGACCTACATGCTGCGGCTCCCAACTGTTCTCCCAGCCGTACCGGCTTGCTGACGGGCAGGTATCCCTCTCGGGTAGGCGTTTTTAGCTACCTGCCGCAGCCGGAGAATGGCGTGCCTCATCCCATGCACCTTCCCGGTTCGGAGATGACGCTGGCTGAAATCCTCTCAACCGAAGGTTACCAAGCCGCCCATTTCGGGAAGTGGCACCTTAGTGGTTACGGGACGGATCAGCCTCAGCCTTTGGAGCAAGGGTTTGATTACTCGTTTGGAACTTCAAATAATGCTCGCCCCTCGCATTTGAATCCAGACAATTTTTATCGTAACGGAAAACCGTTGGGAGTGATTGAAGGTTATGCCTGCCAGATCGTAGTGGATGATGCCATACAATGGATCGAAGACAGACGAGGCGATGAACCCTTTTTTCTATACGTGGCTTTTCAAGAGCCGCATACTCCCATCGCCTCGCCGCCTGAGATGATCGCTCAGTACAATTTCGGCGAAAAGCGAAACGAGTACTTGGCGAACATTCAAAATCTGGATGATGCAGCGGGGCGCTTGGTGGACAAGCTGGACGAGTTGGGCTTAGGAGAAAACACCATAATTATGTTCACCTCTGATAACGGCTCCCTGCACGACGCGAGCAATGGCGGTTTTCGAGGCCAAAAATCTATGGTATTCGAAGGAGGAATACGCGAGCCCGGTGTGATGCGTTGGCCTGGGCGTATTAAAGCGGGGTCCGTTTGCGATGCGACCTTGAACTTTGTCGATATGGTTCCAACAATTTGTTCGATTACGGGCATTCCGCTCCCTAAAGATAGGACGATAGACGGGGTGGATTTCAGCCCGGCATTGTTCGGCGAGAGTTGGAGCCGCGACAAGCCGCTTTTGTGGTATTTCTATCGATCGATAGCCGGAGCGGCACAGAGAGCTCAAGGGATTACCCGGCAAATGCCGGCCGGAGCCTTCCGCAAGGGCGATTGGGTTTTGCTAGGCTATCTGCGGCATGAAACGATGCCCTCAACGCACGCCATGGTCGCGTCGGATATGGATTTCATTCGCGAGTCTAGTTGGGACCGATTCGAGCTGTATAACCTGAGAATAGACCCAGCTCAAAAACGCGATGTGGCCAATGAAAACCGTGACCTGGTCGATCGGCTTTCCAAAGAGATGACCGCCGTCCACCGCAACATGATCGCCGAAGCTCCTCATTGGGAGTGGCCGGATACAGAGTAGATTATGACCAGGTTTGTATGGACGAATAGGATTAAGGAAGGTTGAACCAAAGGTAGGCACAGATGAGCACTGATGGGGGAGAACCAATTAGCAGGGAGGATTCGCAGAAAATTGTAGGTGCGGCTATGGAGGTTTTGAATGAGGTTGATGATGGGTTTTATGAGAAGCCGTATAAAAACTCACTCGTATTCGAATTTCGGCCGCGTAGCGTTCCTTGTCTGCAGCAAAAGAAATCCAGTATTTTCTTTAAGGCGGAGAAAATCGGCGAATATGATCCAGATCTCATCGTCTTCGACAAGATTATCATTGATACAAAGGTAATTGAAAAATTACGGACCGAGAGATCGGTCAGATGCTAAATCACCTCAAGTTTACTGGATTGAGATTGAGCTATATCTTGAACTTCAAAAATCCCAAGCTGGAGTGGAAGAGAATAGTTCGATGAGGATATCGGTGTCCATTCGTGGTTTGAGCAAGTAAAGAGCCAATCGAATCGCTAAGACTCACTTAGCACAGCTCGCCCAAGTCGACGCTCTCAGGGCGGAATCTTCATTGCTAAGAAGACTTGTCACTTGGCTGGCGTTCGTTTCTAGTTCCAGTCCTTATCACCCTGGTTTGCGAATATCATGAAAAAACTAACTACCACCTGCATCGCTCTGCTTGCCTTCTTTGTTACTACCGTTTTCGGCGTGGGTTCCGGTCCCGATTGGACGGAGGTCGCTGAAGCGGACAAGGTCCTTATGGGGGACTACGTAGGGGAGTGGCTGAACGGTCCGGAAAAGAGCTACCAAGCTATCAATCCGAGATTATGCGCTCAGGTGATCAATATCGATAAGGGGCTTTACCGCGTAAAGTTCACGCAGGACCACAATTTGCGAGCGGACGTCTATCATTCCGTGGAGGCGAGATTAAAGGGGGATGAGATTGTTGCCAAGGATGGGAATTGGAAGTTCCGGGTCACCAAATCAGGTCTGAAAGGCAAAGGGGCGATTGGCAGCTACGTCGCCGAATTTTCATTAAAGCGGTTCAAGCTCGGTTCGCCAACCTTAGGCGCTAAGCCTCCGAAAGGGGCCATTCGTCTTTTCGATGGAAGCGATTTCGATGAATGGCAGCACGGTGACGGACGAGCAGTTACGTGGACGCTGCTGGATAATGGTGTCATGGAGATCAATCCCAGGAAGGCCAACCCGAATGCTAACCCTCCGATTGGCGGAGCGATCTTTACTAAGCGCAAATTCAAGGACGTTCGCTGCCACATGGAGTTTCGATACCCCGTGGAGCCCGGAAAGAGTGGACAGGGCAGGGGTAACAGCGGACTTTTCTTTCAGGGTTACGAAGCCCAGATCCTCAACAGTTATGGGCTTGATGGCAGGTGGAACGAACTGGGTGCACTGTACAAATTATCGCCTCCGAGAGTGAACGCCGCTCGCCCACCGATGGAATGGCAAACCTACGATGTAACCTACCGGGCCCCTAGGTTTGAAAATGGGAAACTCAAGGAGAATGCCCGAATGACGGTTCGGCTAAATGGAATCCCCGTCCAGAGGAATGAAGAGCTGATTCATCAAACGGCTCACCGCCAGGCGGAACGAGCACTTCCGGCTCCAAAGGAAGCCATGCCCATCGAGCTGCAGGACCATTCCAACCGTATCCAGTTTCGTAATATTTGGGTAAAGGAACTTTAAGTCTATCGTCGAGCAACTTCTCTGGATTGTCATAGTCTGAGATTTGGCTTGCGGTATGCGGGGCTCCATGGGCATGGTCCCTGTTAGTTGTCCCGGACTCGTTTCGAGATAGATACGTTCTTTCCCGTTTTAAGTCCGCAGATTCAGGAAACGCCGTGAGAATCGGTGACAGTCGCGCTGAGGTATGGAGTAATCGAAAATCGCTCTAAGTCCTAATGCTGGCTGCGGATAAAATACCTGATTCCCAATCCAATGATTGGAGTCAAAAGCTTGTCGCGTAAACGAGCGGTATAAACAACTGTCTCGCTGGTGGAATCGCTTTGTAGTCCCACTAGCGTAGAATGAACGGCTCGTAGCTGTATGCGCGGGACGGAATTTTCTGGGTGGCATTGTTTGTATTCAGTTTTGCACGATACATCTCTGAATTCTATAAACAATGACAGTCCAACCAAAAAAGCAGTTCATAATTGCCAGTCGCTTAAGCACTTGCGTTGTCTCGCTTGGCTTGATCAATCCTGGCTCGAATGCGCAGGAGAGCTATGAGCTTGAATCGCTTATAATCGGAGCTACCCGTACTGAACGGTCCCTGGAATCGCTCGGCATCAGTGCGGACATCCTTAGAGGAACTGATTTGGAGCAACGCATGATACGTGACTTGCGTACAAGCTTCATGGACGTGGGAGGGGTTTTCGCTCCGAGTGATGAAGCGCTGGCTTCGACCGCGGACATTACCATCCGCGGAAACTCGGGAACGCGGGTTCTGAGCATGGTAGATGGGGTAAAAACCAACTCTGCAATCTTTTCGGCTGGGCGTTTTATGGCTGGAGCCAGTGGATTCAATCTGGATCGCGTGGAGATTGTCCGCGGTCCCCAAAGCACGCTATATGGATCCAGTGCGATTGGGGGTGTCATTCGATTGGAAACCCGTCGCGGACAAGGCGATCCCACTTATCGAGTCACTGCGGAAGCGGGATCGTACAATAGTCAGTTGCTAGCATTTCAGGGCCAGGGCGAGACTGGAAATCTAGACTATTCGTTTCACGTTGCTAATCAGGAGAGTGACAACGAGGGAGTAGATAACGAAGGCAAAATGAAGAGCTACTCGTTTCGACTCGACTACGCTCTGTCAGATACAACGACCGTTGGGATCGCCTCTCGAGGCGAGTTTACCGACTACAGCAATCCGGGTGGGGATCTAACGCCTCCACCATCTGATCGAATTCAGAGCGATACATTTGCTCTCAGCGCGTACTTGGAAACGGAGACCGATCGATGGAGTCAAAGGGCAACATTGTCATTGCTTGATGAATACTATCGACAGACAGGTTTTCTCTATATCGGAGACGCAGCGAACTTGGCCTTCGAATGGCAAAACGCTTACGATGCTTCAGACTCGGTTCGCATCGTTTCAGGAGTTTCTTGGGAGAGGCAGGAAGGTAACGACAATTCCTTTCCAAAGAGCGAAGGGGATAGCAACGCTATTTTCGCCCAGGCGGAGATCGCTTCCGGCGAGGCCATTGACCTTGTGCTAGGTGCCCGCCATGATGACTACGAGTTCTCGGGATCGAAAACCACTTGGCGGGCTAACGGCTTGTGGCGACTGAGCGACCGTTTCGCTGCTCGGGCAGCATTTGGCACGGCTTTTAGAGCCCCGAACTTTTTCCGCCTGTTTTCGACTTCAAGTTTCGCATTGGGAAACCCTAACCTGCAGCCCGAAGAAAGCGAAGGCTGGGAAATCGGTCTAGATGCGTACTCGAACAGAGGAAACTTTCGGGCGGGCGTCACCTACTTTAGAAACGATATCGAGAACCTAATCGTTTGGACGCCTACCGAAGGATTCGATGGCACCTACGAAAATAGAGACATCGCCGAGAATTACGGAGTCGAAACCTACGTGGATCTAGATATCCGAGAAGATTGGTCGGCGACCTTCGCTTATACGTGGACAGAGTCGAATTCTACCAATCTGGCTTTCGGTTCCACGACTCGACAACCCGCTATTCCCCGACACCAGTTTAGTTTTTCCAACGCCATTCAGTTTGGGCAGCGAATATCCGCGAACTTTGGGTTGAGTTACGTGTTCGACCGAGAGACTTTTGGCGGCCTGGACATGGACAACTATCTCCTGTTGAGAATCGCTTCCCGGTACCAGGTCAATGACGCCTTAGCTTGGACCTTGCGAGTGGAGAACGCTTTGGACGAAGACTATACGGCAAGCGAATCCAGTTTCAGCGGAAGGATCAAGGCCCGAGGAATGGCGGCATTTGGCGGATTGGAATGGGACTTCTGAGATTTTCTAGATTCGAGAAGTGAGCGCATGAAAAAGGTCGTATTCAGTGTTCTAGGCATTTCGTTCTTGGCCATCTGGCCAACGATTGCTCAGAACGTGGGTGCATCTTTGGACCTACGGTACGCGGAAAACTTTTCCATAGAGGAATTCGAAAGCCACCGGATAGTTACGGTCCGAAACCCTTGGAGAGGATCTGGAGACACGCTATTCCGATATGCGCTCGTGCCAAGAAGGGTGGAGCTCCCTAAGCTGGATGCCGATATTCGAATTATCAGAACTCCCGTCAAACGACTGGCGGTTTTGGGAACGGTCTATTTGGCCCATGTGGAGACCCTGAACTTATATCAGGAGCTGATAGGAGTCGCTCATGCGAAATATGCTAATGACAATAAGACGTTACAGCAGTTAGAAAGTGGATACACTAAGTCGATACCGGGCGAAGGATCGATCGACATCGAGGTCACCTTGTCATTGCGGGCCGACCTTATCCTCGCCAGTGCCGTAGGCGATCCTCAACATGACGCTCACCCATTATTGGAGCGAACCGGGCAAACGGTGGCGGTAACTGCCGGCTACATGGAGAGTCATCCTCTGGGACGAGCAGAGTGGATAAAATTCACGGCAGCCTTTTTCGAAAAAGATGCTTTAGCGAAGACCCTTTTCGATGGAATTGCGGATCGATACGAGGAGCTATCCGCCTTGACGGAATTGATTGATAAGCGTCCAACTGTCTTAGCCAATGCCCCATTCGCGGGTGTTTGGCACGTCCCTGGAGGAAAGAGCTTCACGGCCCAAGTGATAGACGATGCAGGTGGCCGGTATCTATTTAAGTCACTCGATTCTTCTGGAGGCGTGCCTGTTGATTTGGAAAAGGTCTTTTTTCGGGCTTGGGATGCGGATTTCTGGATACATCCTGGCCAAGCTCGTTCTCTACTGGAATTGGAATCGATGGACCGCAGGTTTGTGGAATTCAGGGCCTTCAAGAATGGGAATGTGTACAATAACTCAAAGCGTATCGGCCCTGGTGGCGGCAACGAAGTTTGGGAACGCGGTGTTTTGCGCCCGGATGAAACGTTAGCTGACCTCATAGCTATTTTCCATCCGGAACTTATTGGCCAACGTGAGCTCGTTTACTATGAACGGCTGCTTAGCGATAGATAACGCGTAACAAGAATATGGATAGAAGCAGAATCGTTTTCTCATTCATCTGTCTCATTGTTTTAGGGACTGTGGCATTCCTGGCAGGAATTTGCCTCGGATCGGTCAATATTCCACCGTTTGAGGTAATCAAAAGCCTCTTCGGGTCCGACGATGCTGGTACGCTGCAATCAGCTATCGTTTTGGAGTTTCGATTGCCCCGCACAGTCACATCCGCGTTTGCCGGGGCGTCTTTGGCGGCCGCTGGTCTGATGATGCAAACCGTGTTTCGCAATCCCTTAGCGGATCCCTTCGTCCTGGGCGTCAACAGCGGGGCCAGTTTGGGCGTTGCTATAGCCTTGCTGGTCCTCGGTCCCGGAGGAATCGTACTAGCGAGTCAAACCCCGTTAACCGGCAGCTTGCTGGTTGTGGTAGCGGCTACCATAGGGGCAGGCGCATCGCTAGGTCTAATATTGATTCTGTCTAGACGAGTGGACGTCACGTCTTTGCTGATACTTGGGCTTATGATCAGTTATGGGGTTAGCTCGATCGTCAGCATCTTGATCTATTACAGCATGGCGGATCGCCTGCAGGTCTTCTTTAACTGGTCTTTTGGGAATTTTGGAGCGGTGACCTTGGGCCAACTAGGTCTCTTCATTCCAATAGTCATATTAGGATTGATTGGGGCGATTTTGCTCGTGAAGCGGCTAGACGCATTTCTGTTGGGCGAGCGCTATGCCAAGTCTCTAGGGGTCGGCGTGGAGGGTTCGCGATTGGCGATTCTGGGGTGCGCGTCACTCCTAGCTGGTGTAGTAACTGGGTTTTGCGGACCCATCGGATTCATCGGGATCGCTGCCCCCCACCTTTGTCGCTACCTTTTTAAGACATCGGAACATCACGTTCTCGTACCTGCGTCCATCCTCATGGGCGCTTTATTCGGATTGACTTCCGATATTCTAGCTAGAGCGCCCGGTTTGGAAGGGACGCTACCATTGAATTCGGTCACTGCCCTCATTGGTGTTCCGGTGATCATTGCCGCTTTGTTAAAACAGAAGAGCTACCAGAGGCTGTTTGGCGGATGAGTCACCATGATACAGTGCTAGATTCCGAGATATTAGTTATCGGATACAAAGAGAGTGGGCAAAAGGTAGCTGAGAATCTGTCAGTTTCGCTAAAGCCCGGAGAGTTTGTGAGTCTCTTGGGTCCGAATGGTGTGGGTAAGTCCACATTAATTCGGACGCTCGCGGGTATCGACGAGCCATTGGGAGGAAGAGTTTTCTTAAAAGGGGAGCCCTTGTCAAACTTGACGCCTAGAGAGCGGGCTCGTCGAATAAGTGTTGTACTAACAGATTCACTACCGGGAGCCATGCTTTCCGTATACGGCCTCATTGCTTTAGGGAGGCATCCCTATACGGGATTAATGGGAGGGTTGGCGAAGGATGACAAGGAGCGGATCGACTGGGCGATTCAAGCCATGGGCATACAGGATTTGGCGATTCGACGTTTTGGGGAGATTAGCGATGGAGAGAGACAGAAGGCACTAATCGCTAGGGCCCTGGCTCAGGAAGCGGATGTTCTTCTGCTGGATGAACCGACGGCGTTTGTCGATTTACCAAGACGCGTGGAAATCGTCAACGTGTTGCGGGAGTTGGCCTATTCCCAAGGATTGGCGGTGATGGCGTCATCGCATGATCTCGAACTTTCATTAAGCTTCTCTGATAAGCTGTGGCTAATGGATTTCGAAGGGACGCTCACGACTGGCGTGCCTGAAGATCTGGTTTTGCAAGGTAGCGTCGCGAGATTGTTTCAGGGTGAATCCTTTGGCTGGGATGCGGAATCGGGTGGATTTAGAGTCCACAAAACACCCGCCAGATTCGCTAGAGTTAGCGGGGGTGGTGAGGCCTGTTATTGGGCTCGACAGGCGCTGGAGAGAGTCGGATTTGGATTAAGAGACGATGATGAAGTCGCGCTTGAAGTTACGGTGAGCTCTGATGCGAATGGGGTTCCATTATATCAAGCGATCATTGGGGATCGATCGAAGACTTTTACCAATTTAGGGGACCTGCTTGCATGGATAGGTCGAATGGATGGGGCAGTGTCTGGACATCGACCGAAATACGACTAATTGTTATTGGACTTGTTTTGATGAGATAAGAGGTATGAAAGGCAAGATTACGACTAAGCAAGGGGATGGGGGAACCACGTCGATTGTAGGCGGGGAGCGGGTTGCGAAAGACGATCCGCGTATCGAGTGCTTGGGCGAATTGGACGAAGCCAACAGCGCATTGGGGCTGCTGCGTTCCAAGCTCGAGGCCGACCATCAATGGGAAACTGGGTTGCAACGTATTCAGACGGAAATGATGAATCTGATGTCGCGTGTGGCGACGCCATCAGCACATGAGCCGAAACCGAGGGTACCCTTGCCAGAGGGATCAGCTGAATGGATGGAAACATGGATGGATTCTATCGAAGAAGCCTTGCCATCCGAAACTGAGTATTTCCTGCTTCCTGGAGGGGGAGAAATTTCGGCTTTGTGCCAAATTTGTCGAACTCAGGTTCGCCGAGCAGAAAGGCGACTAGTAACCTTGAACCGTATGGATCCGGTCGACTCATCCATTCTCGTGTTCGTAAATCGGCTTTCGGATCTGCTCTTCAAGCTGTCCCGCCAGGCTATGCAAGATTGCGGCGTCGATGAAGAACGCTGGCGCTTGTTTGTAGAAAAGCGGAAGTAGTCGTCCTGGTTAGGCAAATAAGAAGGCCGGTAGCGATAGTCGCTCCCGACCTTGGTTCCCTTTTCCCTTTGGAGTGGACATACCCCCAAGCGCCCACTCCTTTCTAAAGTTCCTTTATGAACGGCGGCTGAAGTAGGAACGAAAGCGTTACAAATCCGTTTTGCACTTCAACGGGCGAGATGATTCCTGAGGCGACCAGTGCTTAGCACCGATTGTTGATAGCGTCATTGCGGAGTTTGTATAGCGACTCGATGGATTTGGCGAGCTCGGTCGAGTTCAAGTGGCCGTCCGGATTCACATCGTGGTTGCTTACCATCAAGGCGGCGACGTTCTCCGGATTACTGAGGCTGTACTTTCCTTCTTTGTGACCGCCTCCGGCGAAAGCGGAAGAGGCAATGATAGTGACTGCGGCAAATGCGGTGATAATTTTCGCGGCATTCATTTTTGTGATTTCTCCAGTTATTTAATTTTTGGTTTTCAAGGGATCGAAGAAGGTATTCTTCGTTTTGCTTGTACTGAGTAAATCACACCAGAATTACAGAAAAGGGTCGGCTGGATTACAGGGTTGTAATTTTAGGCAATTTCCGGTCTTGAAAAAAGAAATAGGAATTTAAATATTTATCTATTAATAGTTTATATAAAATAAATTTTCTAAAAAAACTTGTAGCCGAATGGGTATAAACCTCTCAGACTGGGTCAGTCCGCTTAGAAAATGACGAATATAGCCACTTTTCTCCTCTCATTAATGTTTCTATCCTACCTGTTCGCTGATGAATGTTCGGTGAGCATGAAGCGATTTGGAGAGCTTCCGGATGGGGAAGCGGTACATCTTTACACGCTCAAGAACGCCAATGGGATGACCGTAGGCATCACCAATTATGGTGGCATTGTCACCCGGTTACTCGTACCTGACCGTCTTGGGCGAATGGGGGACATTGTGCTAGGCTATGATAATCTAGAAAGCTATTTGGATGTTTCGCCGTACTTTGGTTGTGTCGTGGGCGTTTACGGGAATCGCATAAAGGACGGAAAATTCGAATTAGATGGAAACCAGTATCAGGTCACTACGAATAGCGAGGCGGGAGGGGCTCCGGTCCATCTCCATGGTGGCGACAAAGGATTGGACAAGGTGTTGTGGAGTGCTCGGCCGATTGTGAATAAGAATAGTGCCCTTTTGGTGCTGAATTACATTCATCCAGATGGAGCCGAGGGATACCCTGGCAACATTCGCATACGCGTTGTTTATCGTTTAACGAATGAGAATGCGTTGGAAGTGGCCTATCGGGCGACGACTGACAAGACGACTGTCATCAATTTGACCCACCACTCCTACTTTAACTTGAACGGGGAGGGTGTGGGCACGCCGCTGAATCATGAACTGATAATAAACGCCGATCGCATTACGCCTATCAACGCCCAAATGGTGCCGACGGGAGAACTGCTGCCAGTTAAGGGAACCCCGTTTGATTTCACAGAGCCGAACAAGCCCGGGGATCGTATTAACGATGATCATCCGCAAATCAGCCTTGGGGGCGGATATGATCACAATTGGGTGCTCAGTCGCCAGGGCGAGGAAATGGAGTTGGCAGCCAGCGTCTATGAGCCTTCCAATGGAAGATACATGGAAGTATGGACGGAAGAACCGGGTATCCAATATTATAGCGGCAACTTCCTAGATGGTTCGATTGTTGGCAAAAGCGGAGTTCCCTATGAATACCGGTCTGGATTCTGTCTAGAAACCCAGCATTATCCTGATTCGCCCAATCACCCGAACTTCCCCTCGACAATATTAAAGCCCGGCGAGATCTACGATACGAAGACGGCCTACCGTTTCAGCGTGCGTTAGTGGGATTATACGCTAGGAGTGGCCAAAATTAGTAGAATAGGCTTCCAGTCGTATTGGGCATAGCTCTAAGAGCGACGATGGGTCCGTTGCATCGTTATTCCATTATAGTCAAGATGCCTGTGCTACTTTTTCCAATCGTCGCTCTGCTTGCACCGTCTTAGCATCGCGGAGGCATGAGATTAGCAGCTAGCTCCACGCCGCTTCCGTTGAATTAAATCCTTGCCGAACGGGCTAAGCTGGGCCGTTTTTAGGGTGCGGCCTAAACCGCTCCCTCAGTTATCCTCTTCCAGTTATGTTCTCCCTGATTTCCTTCATCGCTTTTACAGGTCTTGTGGCGGTCGTATCTTACCTGAAGACCCACAAGGACGACCACGCTCACGGCAAGAGCTATTTCTTAGCAGGGAACATGCTAACCGGTTGGGTAATCGCCGGCTCCTTGATGCTGACGAACCTCTCGACGGAGCAATTGATCGGACTGAATGGAAACGCTTACACGCACGGCGCTCAAGTAATAGCCTGGGAAGTCATTGCAGCGATCGGCATGGTGGTAATGGCACTCTACTGCTTCCCCAGATATTGGAAGGGACAGATCGCTACGGTTCCGCAGTTCTTGGAGCGGCGTTTCGACAAGCAGACCCGTCAGTTTTTGGGTGCTGTCTTCATGTTCTCGCTAGTCACCAACCTGCTTCCATTCGTGCTTTATTCGGGAGCGATCGGCATGAACACCCTTTTCGATGTGCCGGAAATGCTGGGTGTGAGCGATACCGCGGCGACCTGGATTATGGTTTGGGCCATAGGTATTTCTGGAGGAATCTATGCCGTATTTGGCGGGTTGAGGGCGGTAGCCATTTCCGACTCGATAAACGGACTTGGTTTGCTAATCGGTGGATTGTTGATTCCCGTGCTCGGATTAGCTGCTTTGGGCGATGGTAATATCTTCGCGGGTTGGGGGACGATTGTCCGGGACATTCCCCAGCAGCTAGATCCGCTCGGCGCAGAGGGCGATAACATCCCCTTTAGCACATTGTTTACGGGAATGCTGCTGCTCAATGTCTACTACTGGTGTACTAATCAGTCGATCGTTCAGCGGACCTTTGGGGCCAAGTCCCTAAAGGAAGGCCAGAAGGGTATTTTAATTGCGGCCTGTCTCAAGTTAGCAGGGCCTATCTATTTAGTGCTGCCGGGCATCATAGCCCTGCAAATGTTCGGCCCCGACTTGGAGAAGCAAGACCTGGCTTACCCAAGCCTGGTTGCCGAAGTCCTACCTCCAGCTTTGGTCGGGTTCTTCGGAGCGGTAATTTTCGGGGCGATCTTGAGCTCCTTCAATAGTGTGCTCCATAGCTCCTCCACGCTCTTCGGATTGGATATCTACCGCGGAATGATAAAACCCGAAGCGACGGACGAGGAAACAGTACGGGTAGGCAAGCGATTTGGGATCATCATGGCCCTGGTTGCAATGTCTTTAGCTCCGTTCATCGGGAAAGCGGAAAGCTTGTTTACTTTAATGAAAATGCTGGCGGCAGTTACCAACGTACCGATCTTGGCGATCATTGCCATGGGTATGCTAACGACTAGCGTTTCGACAAGAGCTGCCAAAATTTCGCTATTTACTGGTATCGTTCTCTTCGCTTTGGCAAACTTCGTCTTCGCGAATTCCATTGGCCTGCATTGGCTTCACGTCGCGGCCATCATTTTCGCGATTATTTGCTCGCTCATGTTGATCCTTAGCAAAGTCTATCCTCTGAAAAAGTCTCGAGAAGACGTCGCCCTCAAGCCCGAAACTGAAGGAGCTTGGAGCTGGGCCAAAGGTCTAGGGTTTACGGTAGTTGTAATGGTATTCTTGATATACACCTTTCTGCACCATATAGGTAGTGCATAGGGTAGAGAAGGCAGGGCTGCTTACTTGTCTCGCCATAACCGGGTGAAGGCGGATCCTCAAGCAGCCCGGCCTTTATGATTCGGTAGCCTGCGGTCGGCGAATTTTGGGTATTATAGTCTCCGTCAGTTCACGCATACGATCGACATCGGCGAAAACGGAATCCTGATCTCCATAGATTGGAGTGATGCCTAGGCCTTCCAATCGTTTCTTCGCTTCGGGAATCTCTATGGTGGTCTTGAGAACGTCCGCGATTTTAAATTAAGCTATCCTTAGGCTTTTGGCTTAGGCAGTTTGGCTTTTGATTGTTTCTGCAGGTCTTCTAGTTTGCCGAGAAGCTCTTGGAGCTTCTCTGGGCGAGAAATAGAAAGGTTATGGGTTTCACCAAGATCGGAACTCAAATTATAGAGCTCCGCTTTTTCATGGTGATAAAATTGAATGGCCTTCCAATCGCCTGAACGAATAGCGGAGCCAGGCGTCCAGGTCGAGCCGTGGTAGTGAGGATAATGCCAATACAGTGTGTCGCGATTTAGGTGAGCGCCTTTGATCGCTTCCATTAGGCTGATTCCATCTCGATGTACGCGCGGCATCTTCTGAATGCCGGCAAGATCAAGAATCGTAGGGAAAAAATCCATACTGATTGCAAGTTCCTTGGATACGTGTCCAGGCTGGCTGACACCTGGAGCTCGAATGATCAATGGCACGCGAATCCCTCCTTCGTAGCACCATCCCTTCCCAGCTCTTAGTGGCAAGACGGATGCAGGCCCTGGGGTGGCTTTGGTGGATAGGCCCCCGTTATCCGATGTGAATACAATTACGGTGTTTTCGTCTAACCCGCGCGATTCGATAGCATTAAGCAAGCGACCAACGCTGGCGTCCAATGACTTGGTCATCGCCGCCAGCTTGGCATTGTCTTGTCTCGAATGCGTCAAACCATCGTGTTCCACGATAGGGGTGGCGACGCCCTTCAGGGATTTCGCTTTCTTTTCGAAGTAGTCGTTGTACTGATCGCAACCTTGGATAGGTGTATGTACCGTGTAATAGGCTAGATAGAGGAAAAAGGGTTGGGATTGATTTCGCTGATCTAGGAAAGCGATCGACTCATCCGTAAGCCTATCAGTCAGATAGTGATCATCTGGCTTGTCTTCCAGTTGGGGGTTCTTGAATGGGGCGTAGTAGCCGCCTGGCGGGCTGCCTCTATCGTGCCCTCCCTTGTTTATATCGAATCCTTGGTCCTCGGGGAAATGCCCTTCGCTGCCCAAATGCCATTTTCCAGCGTAGAAAGTTTGATACCCCTCATTCTTCAATGCCTCGGCGATGGTAGTTTCGTCCAGAGCCAAATTGTCCCTGTCTTCAGGGGTCGAGAGCTTGGGCTGCTTGGGGACAAGGCCAGGTATCCAGTCGGTTATGTCGACTCGGGATGGATATCGACCCGTCATAATTGCGGCTCGAGTGGGGGAGCAAACAGGCGAGGCGGCGTAAGCGTCTGTAAAGCGGACCCCGGAAGTGGCCAAGGCGTCGATGTTGGGGGTTTCGTGGAAATCGCTCCCGTAGCACCCTAGCCCCATCCACCCCAAATCATCAACAAGGAGAAAAACGAAATTGGGCTTAGCGGCTTGAGCATTCCCCACCCCGATAGATATTGAAAACTGGAGTAGACCTAGCAATAGGAGATGGATTGAGCGATTCATCAAAAGTTGCGATAGATTTGGGCTGCTGATTCCCACCGGTTAGCGAGTAGTGTCCAAGTATTTTGGAAAAGGGCCCAAATTTCAATAGATTTCAGGAGTCAAGGGCCCTTGCATCTTGCCTAGTAATCGGTTTCAAAGGGGCGAATTTATCATATATGTGCAAACGTTTATTAATACGCCCGCTAATCACCCTGTTTTGCTTGAGCATAAACCTGGCTACTTTTGCAGAACGTCCGCCCAATATCGTCTATATTCTGGCAGATGACCTCGGTTGGGGGGATCTAAGTCTTTATGGGCAAAAGTATTTCCAAACGCCCAACATAGATCGCATAGCGAAAGAGGGTATTCAGTTTACTCAGCATTATTCCGGTAGCACGGTATGCGCTCCGTCTCGATCTTGTTTGATGACGGGCCTGCACACCGGCAATACGCCCATTAGAGGAAACTTCGAGATAAGGCCTGAAGGTCAGATGGCTATGCCGGCCGAAAGCGTGACGATAGCAGAGGTTCTCAAAGCAGAAGGTTACGTCACCGGAGCGTTTGGAAAATGGGGATTGGGATTCCCCAAATCTGAAGGCGATCCTACGAACCAAGGCTTCGACGTATTTTTTGGATACAATTGCCAGAGAATAGCCCACAATTACTATCCCTATCACCTATGGTCGAACCTGGATAAGGTTGAATTGGAAGGCAATGAAGGAAAAGACGAGGGAGTGTATGCTCCGGACTTGATTCAGGAAAAGACCTTGGAATTCATCGAACAAAATAAAAACCAACCCTTTTTTTGCTTTGTCCCACATGTGATCCCCCACGCGGAGCTATTCGCTCCAGATAGGTACATGGCCCGTTTCAGAGGAAAGCTGCTTCCGGAAAAATCGTATGAAGGAACCGATGACGGCCAAAATTTTCGAAATGGCCCATACGGTTCCCAGCCAGAAAGCCACGCGGCATTCGCGGCCATGGTTACAATGCTGGATGATCATGTCGGCCAAATCCTGGACAAATTGTCGGCTCTCAAGATCGATAAGAATACGCTGGTGATCTTCACCTCTGACAATGGAGCCCACCGGGAAGGGGGAGCGGATCCTGAATACTTTGATAGTAATGGGCCCTTCCGGGGATTAAAGCGGGATCTCTATGAAGGCGGTATTCGCGTCCCCATGCTGGCCCGTTGGCCCGGACGCATAGCTCCCAACTCGGAGTCTGATCATATTTCCGCATTTTGGGACGTATTCCCAACTTTCTGTGAAATTGCTGGAATTTCGATTCCAGACGGTCTGGATGGAATATCCTTCGCTCCGACTTTGCTACGGTCCGGGTCGCAACGTTTGCATGACCATCTTTTCTGGGGCTTTTATGAACGAGGTGGCCGAGTAGCTGTCCGAAAAGGAAAGTGGAAGCTCGTCAAGTACGATATCGATATGAGTCCACAAGGTCCTTGGGAACTGTACGATCTTTCCAATGACATAGGAGAAACTAAAAATCTAGCGTCGAGGCGACCTGAAATCGTCGAATCGCTAACCCGGATTGCTCGAGAATCGAATGCACCTTCGCCTGTCGAGAAGTTCAGATTCAAAAACGAGATTAACTAAGATTGATCGGCTCCAAATTCTCTTCATTTTTCGAGTGGCGGTTCCGACGGTATTGAACAATGAGGCCCTGATTCGGAGATGCCATCCAAACGATCCCGAACAGGACACCCGCGATGACAGTCATTCCCCCGGCAATTGAGGCGTTTAGCCAGGTTGCCAGGTGGAATCCGAAAACTGCGTATAAGGCTGTGAATGCCGTTGAGATCCAAAGAGCGTTGGATAGCCGATCGGTTAGCAGCAACGCCGTCGCTCCCGGAAAGATTATCATAGCGATCACGAGAACGACTCCAACCGATTCGAACGAGCTTACGATTACGATCGAAAGGAATAATGTCAGTCCGTATTGGTAACGGGCGGGACTGATCCCGAGTGATGCTGCCAATCCCGCGTCAAACGAGGTGACGAGCATTTCCTTGTAAAATGCGATTAGAAGGATGATGGCAATTACGGCGATTACGGCCATTCGAACTACTGGCTCAGGACCGATCGCCAGGTCGCCAAAGTAGGCTACTTCCTGGAGAGGAATAAATCCGAGCTCGCCGTAGAGGACGCACTCCGCATCCAAATCCACTTTGTCGGCGAAAACGGAAATCATAATTACTCCAACTGCGAAGAGACTGGAAAACACTATACCGATAGCGGCGTCAGCTTTTATCCGGGATGTATAGCGAATCGCTTCGATCAGAGCTACAGTTAACACGCCTGCCGCAATCGCCCCAATCATCATAGGTAGCGTGTCCCGGGAGTGGGTAAGCAGAAAGGCCAAGGTGATTCCAGGTAATAAGCTATGGCTGATAGCATCCCCAACGAGAGCCATGCGCCTAAGGACAACGAAGCAACCAACCAGTCCACAGGTTCCGGATACGAGAAAGCCCATGAGAACAATCCACAAGGAATTGGATGCGTATTCCGCCCACGGCTGGACGAATACCGTTTGCCAATCGAATTCGGGAATGAGTCTTTCTCGTTGCATACCGATGCGTTCCCTAAGCCGTGATCTGGTCCCTACGAGGAATTAACTTGCCGTGCGGATCCTGTATAGGGTTTCTCAACCGCTCCTCGATTCGTTGAACGATATCTTCTCCAATCAGATGTTCGATCTCCTCGGCATCGTCATGCACGTGATCGCTTTGGTACTGAGCTGCGTTGGTCAAGTAGAGCTCCCAAAGGCGGTGGTTGCGAACGATCTCGCAGGCGCGATGCCAACCGGACTTCTTAAGCTGAAATCGCGCTTTGCCGCTCCATCCAGCATCGCCTTCAGAGTCGACGTGACGGGCTAACTGGGCGGCAACTAGTGCCCGAATCTCTTTTTCTGTGGAAGCGAGATTCTGGTTTCTTTCTTTGGCCAATTCGGAGATATCGAACTCCTTACGGGTGAACCTGGAATTTTCGGAAAGGTGGAATACGGATTTCAACGTATTTTCCAATGCAATACGCCTACGCTGCCGCTTGCGGCGCAAGATTTTAGTAAGCAGGCCGTGCCTAGGTCCAAATACCAGTGCAAGGGCGAAAATGGATGTCGACCCTAGCACGATCAATGGTCCGGTTGGCAGATTATTGGATAAGTAGGAAATGAAGGCTCCCAGAATTCCGGAAATCATGCCGAATCCAGCGGCGAGAACCAGCATCCAATGCATACGATCAGTCAAAAGGTAGGCCGCTGCCGCAGGTGTAATGAGTATGGCAGATACAAGTACGACGCCCACTGCCTGTAGCGACACGACAACGGCGAATGTGAGCAGGGCCATTAAGAGGTAATGTAGCGCTTGCACGGGCATGCCGACTGCTTTGGCGAAGCCGATATCGAAGCTGATGGCCAAAAATTCTTTGTAGAACAAAAGTATTAGAATAATGGATATAGTAGATATGATTCCCAACAGCCACAAGTCGCCTGAAGACAAGGCAGCCGCTTGACCGTAGAAGAACTTGTCCAATCCCGATTTGTTTCCCATCACCATGTTTTGAATCATGGTGGTGAGGCAAACTCCCAGACCATAAAATCCCGCCAATACCATTCCCATGGCGCTGTCCTCCTTGAGGCGGGTTGTCTGCTTGATCCACCCGACGAGGGCCACTCCCATGATTCCGGCTCCGGTCGCTCCAACGAATATGGCCCAAGGATCTTTGGACGCATTCCACAAGAATCCTAGAGCGACTCCGGGCAGGACCGCATGAGAAAGAGTATCTCCGAGCAAAGCGAGTTTCCTAACAACCAGGAAACTGCCCAAGGTTCCGCAGCAGAATCCGATGAGTAGTGTTCCTAAAGCGGCGGCTCGAATGGCCGGGTGTTTCAGAGCGAAGAAATCTAGGGTTTGCTCCGTCCACGAAGTATCCGCGATATCACCAATTTTAGCAGCGTGGGCGACCGAGGAGATGGTCAGTAGAAGGAATATCGATGCCAATAATCGAAGGTGTGGAACTAACGCGGAAGTTCTTTCGTGCCGGTTCATCCGAGAAAGGTTGGCTTTCGCTTGAAAATCCTGCTTCCAGAAAGCTCTCATAGGTGAATGTCGTCAGGCGTATCGCCCTCCGCTTTTTTCTGGGCTCGGTTCAGCGCGACTTCCGAGAGGATGCTTAGGCGCCCACCATAGGCATTTTGAAGATTTTTGAATGTGAATACTTCCTGTGTCTTTCCATAGGCCACCACCCGCATATTCAGAAGCAGGATACGGTCGAAGTAATCGGGGGCAGTAGTCAGGTCGTGGTGGACGACGATAAGCGTTTTGCCTTGTTGTTGCAGCTCGCGAAGAATCTCGATGATGGCGGCTTCGGTTGCGGCATCTACACCGATGAAAGGCTCGTCCATTAGGTAGAGGTCGCTTTCTTGGGCCAAGGCCCGGGCGAGAAAGACGCGCTGTTGCTGCCCTCCAGAGAGGTTGGAAATTTGCCGTTTCGCGTAGGGCAGCATTTTCACCTTATCCAGACAGGACATGGCAATCTCTCTATCTACTTTGGTCGGACGTTTGAACGGTCCCAGCCGTCCATACCGTCCCATTAGAACGACATCCATAGCATTAACAGGAAAGTCCCAGTCAACAGATTCTCGCTGGGGGAGATAGCCCACACGGGTAACCGCTTGCTGGAAAGGCATGCCGAAAACTTTGATCCAACCGCTGGCCGTAGGAAGTAATCCCATGATGGCTTTAATGAGCGTGGATTTGCCGGCCCCATTGGGCCCGACAACGCCGACGATTGAACCAGCGGGAGCGGTTAAGTCGATACCATAGAGAACGGGTCTCTTGGTGTAGGCTACCGTTAAATCGTGGACTTCAAGAGGGGCGGGAGTCTTGGAGGTAGGCACTGGGCGAGAATGCGTAGACATAGAGGTGGGTTCGCTTCGCTGGGGGCGATCGAGGAGTCCTTCAGAATTTCCGAAATAAACGCAATCCTCCGACTAGCGCATCTTCAGTGGCGTTGATTGGGTTGATGATCCACTGTAGGGAGGGTTGCATCATCCACTCTTCTGTGAGTTGCGTGTAGTGGGTGATTTCCAATACCTGTTCGCTGCGACTGTTGGAGACCAGGTTTTCTGATTCGACGTATGAATTAGAAAAGCGTGTATATGAATAAGCGATACCCATAAGATCTTGAGGTCGCGTTTTGCCAAACGGTTGCCAAGCCATTCCTATATCCACGTAGCGAGTTGCCACGCTTCTTTCGGACACCGGATTAAACCCGGCTCGAACGAAAAAGCTTAGCGATCCAGATAGTTTCTGATCGATGACTCCATAGAGTGATGAGAGTCCCGTTGATGAGCGATTCGTTTCGAAAGACTCGAATCGGCCGGTGTGATAGTAGCCTCCGATTTTGATCGTTCCCGACTGAGAGGCATTCAATTGATAATCAAGACCTCTTTCTAGAATAAACAAATAGCCTGCTTCTCCTCCAGCTTCCCAGTTGAACCCGTGATCGTCTCTATCGCCAGGACCGGAATTGCCCGCGTAGGCACCGAACTGGAAGTATCCTTGTTGCCCATTATACCGATACTCCGCCCCTGCCGAACCGACGGAAAAAACTGGAGCGGCGACATTGGCGGAAACGGTGGGTATGGCCCCGAAATTCCCGTTAATAAAAAGGCTGCCGACTTCGGAAACGAAAAAGGATTCATCTACCGCTAGCTGGCCCCATCTAAAAGAAGAGTCTTGAAAATCGCTTTGCAGCCAAGCTGTGAATAGAATGTAGCGAGAATCGGTGATGACATTGCTATAGACGCCGAAATCGCCAGTGAAGGAGTCCACATTATTGTCACCCGAAAACAGGAAGGCTCCCACATGAGCATCCGTTTTCTCTCCAAACGAAAAATCGCTCCCTAAATGCAGCAAGGCCAGAGAACTTTCCCCTGTGTCAACGCCGCCATCGAAGAGTGACCATCCTTCGAGGGTCAACGATCCAGTTGGCTTTACCGATAAATCGAATGCATGTGTGGTGGATAAACCTAGAAAAGTGGCAACAATTGCCCAGAGGTGAATATAATATCTTGGGTGCATCGACTTTTGGATCATCTATTCCGCGAGAGCGTCTGTGATCGTGGAAATATTCCCCTTAACCATTCCCTCGTAGGTTCCGAGATCGAATCTAGATCCATCACGGGCGTGACCCATATGGCCTTTTGTCCCCATGGCGTCCGAAAAGAGTTCGCCGCCGATAGATGCACCCGAGTCTTGGCTAATTCGCTGTATTGATGCGGGTGATACGCTTGATTCCACGAAGATGGCTCTTATGCCCTTTCCCTTAATGAACTTCACGATCTGAACGATATCGGCTAGCCCAGCTTCGCTTTGAGTGGAGATTCCTTGTACGCCGATAACTTGGAAGTCAAAGGCCCTGCCAAAATAATTGTAGGCATCGTGACTCGTGACTAAGTATCTCTGTTCTGGAGACAGTGAGGACATGTATTGCTTCCCCCAATTATAGAACTCGAGATAACGAGATTTCACTAACTCACCCTGTTCGGCATACTGAGATTTATTTGGGGAATCAACTGAACTGAGGGCTTCCACTACTGTATCGACACATTGGGCCCATAATCTTGGATCGAACCAAACGTGTGGATCGTAGTGACCCTGGAATTCCTCAGGCTCGAGTAGCTTTGCTGCCGGTAGGTTTTCCGTCACAGCATATACCTGCTTTCCGCGACGGGCTAGCTTCACAAGCAGGTCCGCTAAGCGACCTTCAAGGTGAAGCCCGTTGTAGAGAATCAAGTCAGCGGATTGGAGTGTATTGATGTCGGACGCAGTCGCTTTGTAAAGATGCGGATCCACCCCCGGTCCCATCAAACCTGTCACGATCGCATTGTCGCCGGCAACGGACTCCGCCAGATCGGCTACCATGGTTGTCGTCGCTGCTACACGTAGCTTGCCTTCTGCCATACTGACCGCCGCCGCCGCTACACTCACCATGCTGGCGAGAGCGAAAATAACAGCCCGGCCGTTGATTCGTGGACTTGTCATAGATTAACCGTTTTGCGGCTGATGCCGAGCATGTCAACTTGAATTTCAGTATGCAAAGAATATATTTTGATTAATCAAAATAAAGGTTCGTGGCTCGATTTGCCCAGAATAGATATTGGATCTACAGACATATTGTTTCAGTCGCTTTTGCGGGCGAGATAGAGGTAGCTGATCCAGTTATCCCCAGCAGCGGGAAAATCTTGGGCGTCGATTACTTTGAGTCGGCACTGGGACTCCAGGAATTCGATGACTTTCTTTCTAGGGATGGCGTTCATCTCGAAGTAGGAATCGCTGTTAATGAAAGGGAGCCATTGGGAGATTTTCTGCTTGAGACTCTTTGCCTGATAGAAGGTCCGTTTTTGCAGCATTCTTAGCGGTTTCTGGTTGGCAGAAGTCTGTTTATTCAAATGGCTTGGCAGTTGAAAGGCTAAGGTGCCGCCTTGGCTCAAAACTCGGGAGAATTCCCTCAAGTAGCTGTAAATGTACCGGGGGGCCATGTGCTGCAATACAATCGCCGTATAGACAAAATCAATACTGTTGCTTTCAAAACTGTCTAATCGGTCGGAAGTGTTGACAATGAATTGGCAGTTCGGTCCCCTGTGAATTTCGCTTCTAGCGTAGTCAACCATACTCTGAGAGATATCTACACCGTAGCATTGAGCGAATCGTTTGCCCAGCGGAAAGGACAATCGGCCAACTCCACAGCCGAAGTCGATAGCCGTTTCTCCTTGGAAGGATAGTCCCGCTAGCTCAAGCCGTTTACCGAGATCGGCGATTAATGGCTCTCCAGTGGCGTAGAATTCTTCGACATCCCATCGCCCGCCTCGCTTGGAATTATCAGACAGCACGGTCCACAGTGGATCTTCTGAAGCCAACGATTCGAAGTTCTTCTGAAGTTGCTTGATATCCACGACTATTGAGATCGTTGGCGTACGGCTTCGAAAAGCGTTATCAAAGTAGCCATAGCTACGTTCAAGGAATCCGCTTGTCCGGCCATAGGAATTCTCACTTGATTTGAGCAAGCGTCCAACCACGTTTTCGATAGGCCGAATTGCTCACTTCCCATTACCACAGCTAGAGGTCCGGTCAGATCGGTCTCAGTGTGCAAGTCGCGAGCGTGGGGTGTAGTCGCCACAGAACGAATACGTTGCCTAGAAAGCCATTTGATTGTCTCTTCTGAGCTGGTCATGACTGCAGGCATCGTGAAAAGCACCCCAGTCGATGAGCGAACGACATTCGGATTGAATAGATCCGTTATCGGGTCGCAGCAAATGATGGCATCTACACCGGCAGCATCCGCCGATCTGAGAATGGTCCCCAGATTTCCTGGCTTTTCGATGGACTCGACTATCAGCAAGAATGGAATTTGGGACAAAGGAATGTTATCGAGCCCATAGCTCCATTGTTTGAATACGCCAAGAATTCCCTCGGGGCGATCTCGATAAGCTACTTTTTCGAATGCGGGCCTGCTAAGCTCGAATAGCGTAGATCCTTTTTCGCGAGTGGATTCAATGAGCGGAATTTCGTTTTCGCCGAGAAAGCATTCCGGGCAGAAGTAGACCTCCTCTGGGATGACCCCGCTCTCTAGGGCGCGATCAATGGCACGGTAGCCTTCGGCGATGAATAAGCTTTGCCGATCCCGCGGCCGGCGATTTCGCAGCTTCACCAAGTTTTTGATACGGGCGTTCTGGAGACTGGTTATGGTTTCTGCGTTTGACATTAGACGATGGCCTTGCGTGGGCTAGAAAAAGATTTTTTTGTGAGCTGTTTTGAGGGTCAAGGTGGTGAAAGGTCAAGCGTGGCTCAATCTCGACCTTTCTGGGAGCATTGTTGTCGAGCGAGGCAGTAGACACAATTTGTAGATAAATATGTAAAAAGCCGGTTTAAGGCCGCCAGAAACTGTAGCGAAGGCAAATGGTATCGCGAACTGTTAGCCCCTGAATAACCAGTATGTTAGTCCCTACCATACCAGTCATTGGATTAGCCCTGCTGACTGCGTATATTGTGCTTAATCAGAAAAATGAAAAGCTGAAGTAAAGTCGTCCTTGCGGATTAATGTTTGTCGGGATTGAATGTGATTGTCGATATCGTCTCCGAGTGTAATTGATGAGAAGTGCGGATCAGACTGAGTGACTATTCGATATTGGCTCATGCAGGAGAGTGGATCGCTCGTGGCCTAGTCGTGTTAGCCATTTTCACAACTGTCTTCGCCGCTCGCGAGAACCCCAACATAGTGCTTATCCTAACCGACGACCAGGGTTATGGGGATGCCAGTAGCTATTGGCCAGAAACCGATTTGAAGACGCCGGTTATGGAACGAATCGCCGCTCAAGGCATTAAATTCAACCAGTTCCGAGTAAATCCCCTATGCGCCCCCACTCGTGCCAGCATTATCACGGGGACTTACAGCATCTACAACGGCATGTGGCGGGGACCGTCGCGTCCGAAATCGGACGAATCAACTGGAAAGTTTATCAAGTCGGATACGCGTGTTGTGCATGACAACGTCCGCATGCTGCCCGAGTTCTTGAAGCGCGGGGGCTATGCAACCGGTTTATTCGGCAAGTGGCATCTTGGATACGATGAGGATAATGTGCCTAATGCTAGAGGCTTCGATGAGTTTGTCGGATTTCTTGGAGGAGCCCATCCGTATCGCTGGACGAAAAATTCACGGATTGAACGCAATGGCCAGCCATTGAAGTCTGACAAGCACTACACGGATCTTTTTGCCGATGAGGCTATCCGTTTTATCGAGGAAAACCGGGAGCAGCCATTCTTTTGCTACTTGGCTTTCAATGCTGTTCATGGACCCTTGAGGACGGAAAAACGCGACGCCGCCTCAGCTCGGTCCGATTGGCTGAAACGCTATGAAGATGCTGGCGTCGATGAGCCAAGGCGAGACTACAATGCGGTGATGAGCCATGCTGATGACCGTGTAGGCGATTTGCTGGATATCCTAGAAAAACTGGATTTAACCGAGGAAACCTTGGTCATCTACCTTTCCGATAATGGAGGGATTGCCCACACCTACCCGAGCAACAATGGACCCTTACGGGGAGGCAAGGGAGAAGCTTGGGAGGGCGGCATTCGTGTGCCTGCAGTCATGCAATGGCCGGGAACGATACCAGCGGGGACGGTCTCGACTGCCGATGCTGTTCACTTCGATCTTTTCGCGACGATTTTGGATTCAGCGGGTATTGCGATACCGAAAGAAAATGGTAGGGTGCAGGTGGATGGAATCAGCTTGCTGGACCATTTGAAGTCAGGTGCCAAAGTATTCATCCCCGACCGCTACCTTTTTTGGGACCTTTTTGGCAAACAGGGCGCGCTGAAAGGCCCATGGAAGATCGTCGCCGATACTGGAAATCACAATGGCGACTTTCTCAAAGCCGCCCGAAATGCGGATTCCGCGGATTTCACCTTAGTCAATCTGGAGCACGACCTTGGAGAGAAAACGAACTTAGCATCCGAACATTCGGAAATATACTCGGACCTAAAGAGACGTTTTGTCGATTGGCTTCGGCGAGCTGCAGACTACAATTAGTTCGACTTCAGTAGGAAGGCGAAAAAATGCTCGTTTGTTTTTCACTAAGTTGAGCTGGTGGGCCCGGAGGGATTTGAACCCACGACCAAGGGATTATGAGTCCCCTGCTCTAACCGCTGAGCTACAGGCCCGCTCAGAAAAGAGAAGGGGTAATAAGCCCGCGGCTCGGGGTTTGGCAAGCTGATAGTGACGGGCATTTGTAACCCGGTTTTGTTACCATATTGGTTTCTAATTTCGTTGTCCGTGGAAGTTTCATCGTTAGGACTGAAGACATGGTATCGCCAAAATTCGCATTCGGCGTGGTGACTCTCGTCTGCTTAATTTCAATTTTGAACTCATACGCCAACTCCAAGCTCGCTTTCTGGGACGAGCAGCGAAAGGGGGCGAATGGTGGGGCCGCGGATGGTACCGATGAGTGGTTTGCGGCGGCGGCGGAAGTCGGCATCGAGTATATTCGACTGTCTCCTAGCACTATGAAATCCTATAGCCGGGACTTCTTGCTAGGAGACGCGGACAAGTTTTTCGGCATTCCAGAAGGGGACCAGGAGGAGCTGATCGCCGTACTTGATCGAGCGGATAAGCATGGCGTTAAAATCGTGCTGACGACTTTCAGCCTACCCGGTCGACGCTGGCGTCAGCACAATAACATGGAATTCGATTTTCGCTTGTGGAACGACCATGGCTTCCAAGATCGAGCGATGGCGTTCTGGCAGGAGTTGGCGTTCGAGCTAAAAGACCATCCAGCCATCGTCGGGTATAATATCGTCAACGAGCCGCATCCAGAGCGAGAAGCGGGCTTTCAAGCGGGACAGACAGACGGATTCGAGAAGTGGCTGGAAGAAAATGAAGGTGGCGTGGCTGACCTGAATCGATTCTACGTCCAAATGCTATCCGCGATTCGAAGTGTTGATAAGAAGACGCCTGTTTTTGTGGGTAGTCGCTTCCATGCGAGTCCAGAGGGTTTCCATACGTTGAAGCCTATAGACGATCCTGCGTTGTTGTATTCATTCCATTTCTACGAGCCTTGGATATTTACCACCTTCCGTGTGAACAATGGACGTTTTGCCTATCCGGATCGCATGCCCTCGGGCAATGGCGACGAAACGGAAGCGTGGACAAGTGCCGAATTGTCAGCCCGCATGCAGCCTGTGCGAGATTGGTCGAAAAAACATGGCATCCCCGTAAATCGGATACATTTTGCTGAGTTCGGTTGCGGGAGAAAAGTAGAAGGCTCGAAGCAATATTTATCGGATGTGATCGAGTTGGCCAACGATGCTGGATGGCATTGGGCCTTCTATTCGTTCCGAGCCAGTGGATGGGATAACATGAATTACGAGCTGGGAACTGAGAAATTAAAGTGGAAAGCCTGGCAGGAGATCGAAGCGGGAGCCAAAGGGTACAATGATTTTATTATCGAAGGCGAAAATTCGCTTTGGGAAATCTTCGAACGCGAGTTCGAGAAACGGTGAACTTTAACAACGCTCTCTAGCGTTCGCTAGGTTGGTGCCGTCTTCTGGTCAAGTAGGTGTCCCTGTGGGACAATAGGTTGGTGGCCTGATGGCGGTAGAGATGACTGGCACAGTCATCCTTACCTAAACCGCTTGAACTTCGAATATTTTGCGTCGGGAGCCCATCGGTAATAGACGGATTGCCCTTTGTACCGATGTTCATATTCCATAGGCGTTTGTGGGAACTGATCGCTTGATCGCGACAGACCGGGCTTTAAACTGCTGCGTCATGTGTAATCCCCGATCGATCGCTGCCCGTATCCTCACGACTATCCCATTTCTTGTTTTCGCCGTGTTTGGCTCGGCGGCCGACAAGCCGAACGTGCTAATCCTTCTGGTGGACGACCTGAAACCGACTTTGGGATGCTATGGAGACGAGGTCGCCGTCAGCCCAAACATAGACCGATTGGCGGAAATGGGCACGCGTTTCGATCTGGCTTATTGCAACCAATCGGTGTGTATGGCCTCGCGTTACAATTTGATGCTAGGAAGCAGGTCTAGCTCTACTGGGTTCTATTCATTCGGAACCCAGTTTCGCGAAATCTATCCGGATGCGGTGACGATGCCGCAGCACTTTCGGAATAGCGGCTACGTCGCGCACTCGATGGGGAAGGTATTCCATATCGGACACGGCAATACCAATGATGATGAGTCGTGGAGTGCCCCTCACTTGAAGGACAAAGTCATTGAATACGTGCTGCCCGAAAGTACTCATCGGCAGCTCACTAGGGAAGAGGCCCTGTTTACTAACGAATTCAGCCGGCCAATACGAAGCCTGCCACGTGGAGCAGCTTGGGAAAACGCGGATGTGCTAGATGAAGCTTACGCCGATGGGCGCATAGCCACCCATGCCGTTGATCGGCTGCGCGAGTTATCCGCCGATCCAGATCAGCCCTTCTTTTTGGCTGTCGGGTTTGTCCGACCTCATTTGCCCTTTTCCGCTCCTAGAAAGTATTGGGAAATGTATGACAGAGGTGATTTACCCATGCCGGAATTCGAAGAAGCTCCAGAGGGGGCTCCGGCATTTGCGGTGAAACGCGGTGGGGAAATCACGGCTTTTAAGCCGGTTCCGGTAGACACCGTTGTCTTTGAGGATGACTTGAAGCGGGATCTGATCCATGGCTACTACGCGAGCGTTAGTTATATGGATGCTCAGCTAGGGAGAGTCTTAGATGAAGTCGAGTCGCTCGGACTGGATGAAAACACGATCATCGTCCTTTGGGGGGATCATGGTTGGCACTTGGGAGACCACGGTTCGTGGACGAAGCATTCGAATCACGAACAAGCGAACCGCATACCAATCATCTTTTATGCGCCGGGAGTGACGAAAGGAGGAACGAGTTCCAAGCAACCGGCGGAGACAGTGGATATATACACGACCTTGGCATCATTGGCAGGATTGCCGAAGCCTAGTGGTCCACAACCTATTGACGGGATCGATTTAACACCGGTGTTGAAAAGTCCGGGCAAGCGGATTCGGCAATATGCTTACCATGCCTACAACAAGCGTTCCCATCTGGGTAGGGCGATTCGCACAGAACGTTACCGACTGATAGAATGGATTCCCCACAATTCATCGAAAAACGAAACGGTGTACGAACTTTATGACTACAAAGAAGATCCTTTAGAGACGAAAAATTTAGCGGATTCGAAGCCTAAGATACTTAACGATATGCGCGAGCTCTTGGCACAAGAGCCGCCGCCTAGGAAACAGGTGTCTCGACCAGAGAGGTAGGGGCCGGGGCGAGCTTTCTTCAGTTAGCGGCCGATCTCCGAGCGGCCACTGCCTGTACGCTTCGGTGTGTGGTATTAAGCTGGGAGTATCTCGACCTCTCCGATTAATGGGCAATCAAACAGTCAGATCTTTTTGGCAACGTTACCAAAAAGAGTCGATGGCTCAATGAGAAAGGGTCGTAGCCTTCATCGTGTACCGTCGCTCTGCTTGCGTTGTCTTAGTTTGGTGAGGACGTGGGATCGATCCACTACCATTTCGCACGATCAACGATCGCGCATACAAGGACAGACTATTTTCGGACGTAGCGGCGTATTTGAAATTCGGATTCTTCTCGGATAACCTCGTTCAAGTTGAAGCTTTCTTCGAAATCGGGAAAGAAGGCGTCACCCTCGACTTGCCGTTTGACAAGCGTCAGATAGAGCTCATGGCACTTGGGTAAAGCTTGACGGTAGATTTCAGCTCCCCCGCAAATCCAAATCTGATCCTGGTATTTTCGAGATTCGATGGTCTCCAGTCTATCCAGCAAGTCGACATCTGCGGGAAGGTCGGGGTGGGATCGGCTGACGACTGCGGTTTTTCTGCCCGGAAGCGGGCGACCGATGCTGTCCCAAGTTTTGCGGCCCATCACAAGGACACCGCCCATAGTGGTTGCTTTGAACCATTTGAAATCCTCGGATATACGCCACGGAATTTCGTTCCCGTTTCCGATAACACGATTCTCGCTCATTGCGGCGATCGCTTTCCAGGGGGTGGATAGTGTCATATTGGTCGTTTCGTTGTAGGGCTACCGTTGGCGACATGCCCCGTGCTCGCAGCAGAGGCGTCGCAGCGGGCGACGACCCGCGGATCAGTTAGACGGATATGGGAGCCTTAATCGTTGGGTGTGGATCGTAGCCGAAGAATTCGAAATCGTCGAAGGTGAAGGAGTCTATAGTCTTCACCTCTGGATTAATACGCATAGTTGGCAGCTCTCTGGGTTCTCGGGTCAATTGCAGTTTAGCTTGCTCGATGTGGTTGGCGTAGAGGTGAAGGTCCCCGAATGTATGGACGAAATCACCCGGTTTCAAACCGCAGACTTGAGCGACCATCATGGTCAGTAGGGCATAGCTGGCTATATTGAAGGGTACGCCCAGAAAGAGGTCCGCACTTCGCTGGTAGAGCTGGCAGGAGAGCTCGCCGCGATCGGTGTTCACATAGAACTGGAACAAACTATGGCAAGGAGGGAGGGCCATCAGATGCAGTTCGCCCGGATTCCAAGCGCTGACCATCAAGCGACGGCTAGTTGGGTTGTTTTTAATCTGGTCGATAACCTGTCCGATTTGATCGATACTACCTCCCTCTGGTGTCTTCCAATCGGTCCACTGGGCCCCGTATACGCGCCCTAAGTTTCCGTTTTCATCCGCCCACTCGTCCCAAATCGTGACTCGATTCTCGTTCAAATACTTGATGTTAGTGTCCCCATTGAGGAACCACAGAAGCTCGTGGATGATCGAGCGGAGATGGAGTTTCTTAGTGGTTAGACAAGGGAATCCATCGCGAAGGTCGAACCGTTGCTGGGCACCGAATACGGAATAGGTCCCTGTACCTGTGCGGTCGTCTCGGAATTGGCCCTTGTCGATTACGTGTTGGAGCAGTTCGAGGTATTGCTTCATGCGATATTGCCAGAGCTTTTCCGTTCCACGCCTTGCCGTCGATGAAAAATTCTAAGCGCAGTCAATGAAATGTACCAGAGCCTGAACCTTTTGTCCGCAGGGATACCTATTTCCGCACTAGCGGAACAAGCATTAGGGTTGTTCCCCTCAAGCTGTCGGGCCTTCCACATGATAGGTTTCTTGGTTGAATTCGATAGAGTCGCCGTGGACAAGTTTTCGGCGTTTTCGCGTTTCCGTCTCCCCGTTGACGCGTACAAGGCTGTCATTTATGACCTGCTTAGCCTCGCCTCCACTAGAAACCAGTCCCTCGAACTTAAGCAGCTGGTTTAGCTCAATGGTATCCGATTGGATTGTTATGATGCGACGCGATTCGGAAGTCATTAGGCTCTTGGAAATACGGCGTGAGGGAATCTGTCGACGGTTTTCAGCTAGCGATGTCAATCGAGGCCTGATTCCGCCGCTAAGCTGAACTGGATCCTTGAGTTCGCTTCGCTAATAGCGCTTCATTCAGAAAATGGTATCGCTTAGTAGAATCTTGCTACCCCTCCAAATGAAACGTTTTATTCCGATAGTCACCATACTTGCCCTTGTAACAGCTTCATTGGCCGAGAAGCCGAATATTGTTTGGATCAGCTGCGAGGATATCAGTCCGCACATTGCGTGTTTTGGAGATCCACACGCGATTACGCCAAATCTGGACCGGCTCGCAACCGAGGGTGTACGGTACACCCACACATTCACGACTGCAGGAGTTTGCGCTCCTTGCCGCAGCGGAATCATCACCGGAATGTACCAGACCACGCTTGGCACGCAGCACATGCGCGGTAGCGCTCGCTTGCCTGACCAGATTGTCCCCTTTCCAGCCTATCTACGCCAGGCCGGTTATTACACGTCGAATAACAGCAAGCAGGACTATCAATTCGAAACCCCGAAGGGCGTTTGGGACGAATCGAGCGGTAGGGCCCATTGGCGTAAACGTAAAGATAAGGATCAACCCTTCTTTTCTGTATTCAATTTCACAGGATGTCATGAAAGCGGCATAGCCGGGGAGGCGAAATACCGGTCAGTTACGGAAATCCTCGATCCCAGTCAAAGACAGGATGCTTATGCCTTGTCTACGTTTCCTCCCTACTACCCGGATACGCCTCGGGCTCGCGAGGATTGGAAACGCAACTACGAATTGATCACAGCAATGGATTATTGGGCCGGAGAACTAGTCGCTCAATTAAAAGAAGATGGCCTTTATGACAATACGATCATATTCTTCTGGTCTGATCACGGAGTCGGTTTACCGCGAGCTAAGCGGTGGCTCTACGACTCGGGGACGCGGGTCCCCCTGATTGTCCGTATACCCGAGTCCTTGAGGATCGGGGGGCAGGGCTCTGAGGGCATGATTTCCCAGCAGCTGATTAGCTCAATCGATTTTGGTCCTACCGTGCTCAATTTAGCAGGTGTCGACGTTCCGGACCATATTCAAGGCCGCCCGTTTCTAGGGCCCAAGGCAGCCTCTGCGAGAGACTATGTTTTTGGGGCCCGCGACCGTATGGATGAACGTTACGATATTATCCGCATGGCCAGAGATCAGCGGTTTAAGTACATTCGAAATTACGAACCGCTCAAAACTTATTACCAATATATGAATACGCCAGAAAAAGGGGCAACCATGGCAGAACTGCGGCAACTGCACGAATCGCGAGCATTGCCTCCGGAAGCGGAATACTATTTCTCCCCGACCAAGCCTGTGGAGGAGCTCTACGACACCTGGATGGATCCCTTTGAAGTCAAGAATCTCGCTGGCGATCCTGTTTATGCGGATACGATTTCACGATTGAGAGAGGCCCATTTGTCCTGGGTGAAACGAACTCGCGATACCGGTCTAATCGCTGAGCCCATCTTAATAGAAAGGGAAAAGACGATCGGTCACCGGTACGGAATTCTGAGGCAAAATGACGATCCTACCTTCAACCGACGCCTCGCCGATATAGCGGCTCAGGCTTCTGGAGGTCTCAGAGCTTTGCCAAATTTGCTCGAAGCGATGAGCGATCGCGATGCAGCTATTCGCTATTGGGGAGCTGTTGGTATCGGAAATATCGGGACAGAGGCGAGATCTGCGGTCAAAGCTATGGAGAAAGCATTGGGCGATGAGTCAGCAGTCGTTCGCATAGCTGCTGCTCGGGCACTTTGCCGGCTAGATATGCCGAAAAAGGCTCTGCCGGTTTTGACAAAGGAGTTGGATAAAGGAGAGCAGTGGGAACGCTTGCACGCGGCCATCGTACTGGACGAAATTGAAGAGATGGCTAGGCCGGTATTGTCGGAGATGTATACGGCCTTAGAGCCTAGAATGGATTTGTATGCGAATGGGAAATACGTGGTAAGAGTATTGAATCGGGCATTGAACCAAATCGAAGGTACGAATCGGCAGGTGCCATGAGCATGAATATGAGACTGGAGACTACTTGCCTTCTGATAATCTCCTTCTGCTTTCTAGCCACTTCCTGTTTTTTCAGAGAAAGTGACGATCTTCGTTGGTTCAAAGGCAACACCCACACGCACACGCTTTGGTCCGACGGGGATGACCTTCCAGAATCCGTCGCGGATTGGTACAAGCGTCACGGCTATCACTTTCTCGTGCTTTCCGATCATAATATTCTGTCGAGAGGAGAAAAATGGAAGGCATTGAGGGCGGACCAAGCCCTACCAGTATTAGCGAAGGCTAAGAAGCGCTGGGGGAAAGGGCATGTAAAGACGCGATTGCTGGATGGGAAGAAGCAAGTCCGACTCATGGAGCTAGACGAAGTCCGCGAGCTCCTGGAAGAACCTGGCAAGTTCATCATGATTGAGGGATTGGAAATGACGACCGATCCGAGTGGGTATTCGGTCCATACGAATCCGATGAACATCAGCGCCTTGATTGATGTCGAAAAAAATAGCAATCGCGCGGTTCAAGAGGAGTTGGCTCTGCACCAATCGCTCGTTCATCGCCACGAAAATGAGACGGGTAATCCAGTTTTCTGGCAAGCCAACCACCCTAACTTCAGGTTCGCTATCACAGGAGAGCAGCTGGCTGCAGCCCGCGGTCTTGAAGGCGTGGAGATCATGAATTCCAGTTCGAACTGTTTTAATCTCGGCGATGGGCGGCGCCCATCGGCTGAACGCATTTGGGATATAGCCAACACGATTCGCTTGAAACGAGACAGGCTACCTCCGATTTATGGAACGGCTACCGACGATACACACGATTATCACATTGGCGATTACGTCATGAATGCTCCAGGCACATCGTGGGTCATGGTCCAAGCCCGGGAGTTGACCCCAAACGCAATCACCGCAGCTATGGAAGAAGGGCAATTCTACGCGTCAACAGGAGTGATTTTGAGCGGTTTGGCGTTCGACGAGGAAAAGCAGATATTGAGGGTGGAGGTTGATGAGAAGGCTGGAGTAAACTATCGGATAGAGTTCAAAGGATCACTTAAAGATGTATCTTTAGACTTCGAACCCGCTGATGATGTGGTCGACAACAAGGGTCTAGTCCATCCGGTAACTGGAATTTATCCTGACGCTGGAATCGGTATGACCTTCCAGGAGATAGAGGGCTCAAAGGCAATGTATCAATTTAATGGTGACGAGTTGTATGTTAGGGCTGTTATTCACTGCGATGCGCCACCGTACTTTAAATACGATGAATTTAGTGATATGGAGCAGAAAGCGTGGACGCAACCGATTGGCTGGCGCCATTGATCGCACAACATAAAAGGAATTGGATATGAAGATTGGCATATTGGTGCAAATGATCGGATGGATGCTGCTGCATTGTGTGGCTACTGGCATCGAAACGCCAGAGTTCAAGCCATTGTTTGATGGAAAGACGCTCGATGGTTGGGTAGATGTGAATACGAGTCCAGATACCTGGTCTGTCAAAGATGGGGTGCTGGTTTGTAGCGGCACTCCGATCGGAGTCATGCGTTCCGAAAAGCAGTACGAGAATTTCATCCTATCTATCGAGTGGATGCATCTTGAAGCGGGAGGGAATTCTGGGGTGTTCGTCTGGAGCGAGGGGGAAGTTTTCAGAGAAAATCGATTGCCCAGCGGTGTCGAAGTGCAAATGTTGGAAAACGATTACCCAAAGATCTACAATCGCGTTCGGGAGTATGTAAGCGGCGAGCTATTTGGAGCCGGAACGGTCACAACGATACCTGACCACCCGAGGGGCAAAAGAAGTTCTTCAGTCGAGTATCGGTGCAAGGGGAAAGGCGAATGGAATCATTACCTAGTTGTCTGTGTGGATGGCGTAGTAAAGCTCTCGATCAATGGGAAGTTCGTAAACGGAGTGCGCGGGTCATCGGTAAAGAAAGGTTACCTATGCCTCGAGTCCGAAGGGGCCCAGATCCACTTCCGCAATATCGAGATCATGGAACTCCCGCCAGGAGTGATCAAGGCCTCGGAGATAGTCCCCCTCGCAAAGTAGGTTTTCTCACCACTAGAGGGGCGAGTTTCTGTACTTGGATCCTTACAGAAGCACCCGTTCAACCAGGTCTGCCAGCGTGCCTTGAGCTCCGGTCCACGAAAACGAACCATTTTTGCCCAATGAAATTCCAGCACGCCCAGGCAAACGTTGCTACGAGGAAGGCGGGCGTAGATGAATGGTCCAGCTTAATGGTAGCGTCGTAAACAAGGCTATTGATGACCCATCCGGATAGATAAACCAGAGCAAAGCGAATGGGCTCGCTGGGCTTAAAAGTGCGGTGCCGGAATGTAAAATGCTTGTGGGCGAAGAATCCCCAGAAGGAAACACATACAAAGCTCATGCGTTTAGACCAGGATCCATCGATTTCGAAAATCGACTTCAATGCGAGGTAGCCGAGGGCGTCGATCATGAATGCGACCCCGCTGACTAGGATAAATCGCAGAACTTCGGAGACGAGTCTTCGTTTGTCTAACATGCGGAGTGGCTTCGGGCACAAACTGGGCTTCAGAGAGGGAAGAGGGCTTAGGGAAGTGGTTCAACAGTTTTCTGGGAATGGCTCAATTCGTAATACTTGCTTACCCACGTTGATCCGCCCGCTCGGGCTGTTTCCATCATGCCGATTGGCCTGCGTTATTAGACTTGCCGCGAATTGGAGATCTTTAAGGATCGTCCCCGTTCAAGAACGATCGTGCACATCCTATGAGCAACAAAGTTTTGATTATAACTGGTGATGGTGGAGAGAGTTATGAAACACTCTACGCGAAACACCGCTTTGAAGAAGCGGAAATGATCCCTGAGATCGCTGCCCCAAGCAAGCGAGTCCTGAATTTGGTTCTCCATGATTTTGAGCCAGAATGGGATACTTACGTCGAGCGTAAGGGTTACGGGGCAGAGTCGCAATTGACCTTCGATGAGGTAGTTGTCGACGACTATATAGCGGTCATGCTCATCGGGGGGCGAGCTCCTGAATACCTAAGGAACGATCCGAAAGTCTTGGAAATCATCCGCGAATTTCACGCTAAAGACAAATGGATATACAGCATTTGTCATGGAATTCAGATTCTCGCAGCGGCTGGACTCCTCGGTGAATCAGACATTACTTGTTATGAGCATTGTCGGCCTGAGGCGGAAGCCGCTGGAGGCACTTGGTCCAAAGATGAAGCGGTGATCGACGGGAAGATTATCACGGCCCAAACTTGGTTGTCGCACCCAGGCTTCTACCGCCTGATATTCAATAACTTGTAGGTAGAGCGACTCAGGCTTATTCAACCTCTTCTGGAGTCTCCTCGTCCGACTCTTTGTCGGATTCAAATGGTAAGCCTTCGAAGCTGTAGGTCTTATCAACCCACTGGTATTTGGGCCTGTGTTTTATGAACCGTCCGGATAGGCCCTGAGAATGAGGCCAAAACCAATGCCGATTCCGATGCCCAGCCCCATATTCATTCCTAGCGGGGTCTGTATGCGGCGTCGTTTGTAGGATTAGTGCTCTTTAGAGCGGTTATTTGCACTATTAGTAGATCATCCATCGTGGTGTTTACGGAAGAATTAAGATAGCACGATATTGGGTTGGACGTCTATCGGGAATGGACCCTTTGGCTTTTCGGTTATTTCCGAAAGTAGTCTCCGCCGAGCTGTCTATGATGCCAATCATGGGGATAGGTACCCGCGAACTGGGGAATAAACTGGACTTAATTTGTTAGAAAATTCTTTCTTAACTCACCGAGAGGGTAGCTGCGCGAGCAGGTTGAACGGCTAAGATAGGCTAGCGCGAAGTAGCCCGGGAACGAATAGAGTGAAGGACGGAAAGTATAAGGGAGCTCATCAAGAGACGCGGGGCAAGATACTCGGGTTGCTCAAGATGCGTGGCGATCTTTCGAGTTCAATGCTAGCTGAAGCATTGGGGGTTTCGGCTATGGCGGTGCGGCAACACTTGCGCGAGTTGGAGGGAGAAGGGGATGTTTCCTCCACGGACGTTAGTATTGGCAAAGGGCGCCCTACAAAGCGTTGGACGCTCACGGAGAGAGCGAACCGGCATTTCGTGGATCGGCATCGCGAGTTGGTTATTGATCTTTTCGATGAGTTGCGAGAGGCGCTAGGGCCAGATGACTTTGGAGCGGTGCTTGTAAAAAGAGGCGAGCGGCAAGTGAAATGGTATCGGGCTCGAATTGATCGTTCGTTGTCCCTTGAAGAGCAGGTCCAGACCTTGGTAGAGATCCGCGATCAGGAGGGATATATGGCGGAAGTTCAAGAGGGCCCAGATGGTTCTTTCTTGCTGATCGAAAATCATTGCCCGATTTGCTCTGCGGCCAAGAGTTGTTCGAAGCTGTGTTCTGTAGAGTTCGACGTATTTCGTCGAAGCATTGGCGAAGGGGTTTTGGTTAAGCGGGTCGAGCACATACTAGAAGGCTCAAGACGTTGCGTTTACCAATTTTCCCCTAAACAGGCTAGGGCTTAGTCGTCTAGTTTTCCGCTATAGGCCTCGACGCTTTGCAATTCGCATTGGGCTTGAGCCATTGTATGTGGGACTTTGAAAAGAGACTCTTCCATTAGCTGATTGGGGCGATCTTCGAGAATGGGGGGCGACATATTGATTGAGCGAATACAGAATGGAGTCGCTGGGACCCCTTCAAGAACTGCTAACTAAGCTGGCGGTAGGCTAGGTCAGGAGGGCTAGACCGAAAAATTTTTGTCCGGTGGAAATAGGGAATTTCGGAAATAGCGATTAGTGATGAAATTTTTAACTGCGAGAAGAATCACAAATTGAAGGCTCCTATAGCGAGGGTAGCTAAGCTTAGGAAGAGGAAGAAGCCGACAATATCAGTAGTCGTAGTTACCATTATTGATGAGGCAAGAGCTGGATCGATCTTTAAAGCGCGCAAGCTGATGGGGACAAGAACGCCAGCTGTCGCTGCGGCTATCATATTGAGAAGCATAGCCAAGGCGACGATTACACCTAGAATAGGCTTGCCTATCCAAATCCAGGATACCAATCCCGCTAATCCGCCGACCGCGAAACCCGTTGTGCAACCGGTGAAGAACTCCTTGATCAGCATTCTCCGCCACTCCCGGTCTTCGATCTCTCCCAGGGCTAGCGAGCGAACGACGATAGTTAAGGTCTGATTTCCAGCGTTGCCCCCAATAAGGCCTACGATGGGAAGGAAGAACGCCAGAATGGCGTATTCTTCGATGGCTGGCTCGAACATGGAAATGACCCAGGCAATACAGAAACCCGTCGCGAGATTGATGCATAGCCAAGGCAGGCGATTGCGAACAGACTTCGGCCAAGGAGTAAAGACTGTTTCGTCTCCAGAAATACCTACCATACGGTGCATATCTTCCGTCGCCTCTTCTTGGATGACGTCAAGAACGTCGTCCGAAGTGACGCGACCCACTAACTTGCCCAAATCGTCTACGACCGGCAGCGAACTGTAATTGTATTTCTGGAAAAGATTGGCGGTTTCTTCCTGGTCAGCTGCGGCTCTTATCGATCGGACCATAGTGATCATCACATCGCGAACGAGCAGTCGTAGATCCCTGAAAAGCAAGTCTCGCAACCGCAGCACGCCTTTCAGGCGCCCTTCATCATCAACAACGTAAATGTAGATCGCGCTGATGTCCTCTTGATCTTCGGCGCGGCGAATCGATTCGCGAGCCTCCGCGAGCGTAAGTGTTTCCTTGATAGCGTGGACCTCCTTCTGCATGATTCCGCCAGCGGAATCGTCGGGATAGTCCATCAAGTCGGAGATATCTTCTACTTCCTCGTCCGGAAGTTGTTCCATGATGGTTTGCAAACGCTCTGGGGACACATCTCCAAGAGCATCAGCTGCCTCATCCGAATACATTTCCGGGATGATTTCGCTGACACGCTCGACTCGCATGTTTTCCATCAGGTCGGTCTGAATCTCTTGCGGAAGCTCAGGAATGATGTCGGCGATTACCTCGTGGTTGAGGTTTCGAAGAATCTCTCGCATTTCGTCTAGTTCCAGATCTTCGATCTCTTCCGCGACATCACTTGGATGCAGTTGACGCAACCGCTCGATCCGCTTTGCGAAAGCGCCCTCCACGATTGCGTTTTCTGTATCCTGCTCTTGCATGAGGCTATCTGTAGCGTACTCGACAGCACTCTTCAAGCCGGGTGTTAGCGTTTTCGGAAAAAATTGTGAGACAGCCCAGTTTCGGCCATGGCGGATAAACGCGACTTGCAGAGCAGGCTAAAGTCAGTTCTTTAGGAGGTGTGCCAGTTGCTAGGGAATCGACTTACAGATCTCCATTTTATCTGCCTAATGCCCATTTGCAGACTATTCTGCCGAATGTAACCAGACGAAGAATACAAGTTGATTATCGACGAGAGCGATTTGAATTGCCAGACACGGACTTTATCGATGTCGACTGGCTTGAAAGGCGGGAGGACGAGAAGTCCGAGCGCTGTTGCGTGGTCCTACATGGGCTCGAAGGCGATAGCCAAGCTGGCTATGTGAAATCGCTGGGAAAATCGTTTGTCCAGGCGGGGTACGCGGTGGCAGCATTCAATATGAGGGGCTGCAGCGGTGAGCCAAATCGGCTAATGAGGTCATATCATAGTGGCGATACGGAAGGATTGGCAACGGTTCTAAATAGTCTCAGTCAACGATATGAATGGATCGGTTTGGCGGGGTTCAGCTTGGGGGGCAATGTGGTCCTGAAATATTTGGGTGAGCGAGGATCGAAATTACCTTCCGCGGTGAAGGTGGGGGTCGCGTTTTCCGCACCATGCAATTTGCGAACATCAGCGGATCGATTGGCGAGATCGGAAAACGCCTTTTACATGAAGCGATTTATCAAACTGCTTTGTGGTAAATTGAAGGAAAAAGAGAAAAAGTATCCAGAATTCAAATATAAAAAAATATGTCAAGAATTGAGGACGTTCAAGGAATTCGACGACATTTATACGGCTCCTTTAAATGGTTTTCGTGACGCTGAAGACTATTGGAGACAATGTAGCAGTCGTTTCTATTTGAACGGGATTGAACGCCCGTCGCTTTTGATCAATGCCCGCAACGATCCTTTTCTTTCTCTGGAATGCTATCCGGAGGAAGAAGCGATTTCCCACGAGTTCTTGTATTTGGAAATGCCCAATTCGGGTGGCCACTGCGGTTTCCCTGGTGATCTCTATCGAACTGGGTATTGGCATGAGCGAAGGGCTCTTAAGTTCTTTCAGGAGGTTGGTTGAGAATAAGGGAGTCCTTGGGTTTCCCGAAAATCCGGTTTCGAATTGATTTTGGATTTTCCTTTAGGAGTGGGTTTATCCCGCGAAATCGATGCACCTTAATTGGGAACTATCGCGGGATAAACCCGCTCCTAAAGGAATTCATAAACGAAGTTCTGAGCTTCCTTGTTCATCAATGATAATACTATTGGTCCTAAATTTTTCTATTCGTATTCAGAAGTCCATGTCAAGCTGGGTACTCGCTTCTACAGGCGGCTCCAAAATGCAATCGGGGACATCGTTTTGATTGTTATTAACGATAGGATTTACGGCCCGGTATTTCATTCGCCCAGAATCGATGGGCCCTAGAAGTTCAAATCGTTTTTCGGTTTGAATTATGTCGGAATTTCCTTCCAGCCAAATTAGGGTGTCGTCTCCTTCAAGAATCACGGGCATACGTTCATGAACCTTGGCGGTGAGGGTGTTGGCCTGGGTGGTCAGAATCGCGAAACTTTCAGTGGGTACGCCTGCGGAGTCGTACCACGTTTCCCAAATTCCGGCCATGAAGAAAACCGATTCGTCTTCCAACTGCAAATAGTATGGCTGATTTACCGATCGATACCGTTTCCACTCATAGTAGCCGTCAGCGGGAACCAAGCAGCGACGCCGTTGGTAAGCAGCTTTGAATGAAGGTTTTTCGGCTACGGTTTCGGAGCGGGCATTAATCAGAAGCGAAGACGTTTTTCCGGTGCGGGACCAGCTTGGCAGAAGTCCCCATCGCATGGTTGACATCAAGACGCGCTCGTCTTCGGGCCGTTTTCTGACCACGAGATTGCCTTGTGTCGGGGCAGCATTGTAGCGGGGCTTGAAGGCTGGATTTTCTGTATCGGCGTTGTCAGGTAATTCGATCGTCTTCGGCGACTTCAGACCGATGGAGATTGGTTGCTTGATTAGTGTATAACGCCCGCACATCTATGGGGGTGGTCTGTAGCAACTCTAATGAATTGACAAGTGGCGTCTAGCGGCTGGGGATAAGTTTACCAAATAATTGAGACGCTGCCCCAAATGTGATGGAGCGGTTTCGAGATGAGCCGGATTCAGGGCTATGGCAATCAACATTCTGATCATAGGATCTATTTGTGCCGGAGCCGTTCTGATCGTTCCGAGATTCGTAGGACAAGTGAATAGAAAGATGCTATCCCAGTATGGAGTATTGGAAAACCGGTTCCGTTTGAAGCGACATGCCTTTTTTAGCAATTGAGGCTCGAGAATCGCGGAGTGCTACTCGTTGTCAGGTGAATGTAGAGGCTACCCGATTGCGATATATGATCAATTCCGTGGTAGACGCCGAGGAAAAGGCACTTGGACATCGTTGACCCTGGAAGCTGCTTTTGCCGGGGAATGGGAATTCTTGAGAGAAAGCCCACTGACTAAAGATTAAGCCCGTTTCAATGGTGGTGCCAAAGATTTGATCCTCTGCGATGAAGCTGGTCCATTCAGAATCCGCTGTTTAGACGAGAATTCGGATGACGGGCTTGCCCGTGCCCTTGGTGCAGAACGATTGGCTGCCTTCGAAGGGCCCGGAGTATTCGGACAATCGAAAGGATTTTTTGAATACAGGAAAAAAAGCCGTCTCGTGGATTAATCCATGCGATTGAGATTCCAGGAAGCCCTATCACCCTAGCTGAAATGGCGGATCTTGTTTCCGAGTACATTGGGAGTACGGAGTCCTAGTCCAACATGTTCTTTAACCGCGAACGGCTTCGAACCCGTTTCGAAGTCGTTTCAGCCCTTCTTCGAGCGTAGAGCGTGGGCAACCGAAATTGAGTCGGACGTGGCTCGGATTGTCGAAAAAGGATCCATCGGATAGACCGATTCCATGAGATTCAAAATGGGCGATGGGATCCTTCAAGCCGAGAGCAGACACGTCTAGCCAGGATAGATAGGTAGCCTCATGTTCATAAAGGCGAGCATCTTGCAGATGCTCGCGGGCGAATTCTTGAATGAGGTCCCGATTCTTGCCGAGATAGCGTAAAAGTTCTTCTCTCCAAGGGTCTCCGTGCCGGTAAGCAGCTTCGCAGGCGGCGTAGCCGAGATTATTGACTTCGGCCATTATTCCGCGGCTAGCGGAAACAAAGCGATTCCTTAATCCAGGGTTGGGGATAATGGCTATCGAGCAGCCAAGTCCAGCAAGGTTGTAGGTTTTGCTAGGAGCGATGAATGTGAAAGATCGATCATTCAGCGAGTCCGAAAGGGACGCTATCGGAGTGTGCTTACGTCCGTCCAATAGGAGCTCGCAGTGGATTTCATCGGAACACAGAATGAGATCATGGCGGTTGCAGAATTCAGCGACGGCTTCAAGCTCTTGGTTATCGAACACTCGTGCACAGGGATTATGCGGATTGCAGAAGAAGAACAGCTTAACTCTGTCGTCGACCGCCTTTTCCATTGCGTCCCATTCGATAACCCAGCGATCACCGTCCAGGGTCATCGGAGCCTTCGCTACGGATCGATTTTGAAATCGGGGTCCCAATAAGAATGGCGGATAGATGGGCGTGTTCGTCAGAATAGCCTCACCCTCGCTGGCGAATGCCTGGCTAGCGATGTTCAAACCCACCACGAGTCCGGGCAACCAAACCAGCCAATCAGGATCTACTTTCCATCTATAGTTTCGCTCTAGCATCTCGATTACGGCTTCAATTGTGCTGGGTTCAGGGCGGGCGTAACCGAAAATTCCGTGATCTATCCGCTTGTGCAGGGCCTCAAGAACGGGCTCGGGAGCTCTAAAATCCATATCGGCCACCCACATGGGAAGGATGTCTTGGCCTTCGTATTTTTGCCACTTCTGGCTGTCGGTGTGGCACCGCTCAGGTACCTGGTCGAAAATCGAATCCATCTTCTCAGAAACTGTGCAGAGAAAGGGGAATGTAGATCTAGAGCAAACTCTATTGTTCAATGTCGCTGCTCAAGCCTGTCATAGGCTGTTAGTTTCCCTTTCTCCCATATGCAAATAACTTAACATGGTTGGTTAATCGGAATTGGCATTAAACGGCACATAATTTTGCCCAAAGTAGAGACAAAATGACCCATAATTGTGGCTATAAATTAATTAAACAATTGATTATCAATTGCTTAAAAATTTTAAGAATTGGTATCATTTATGCACACTATCGGTAGTACTAACTTAAAATTTAAACTTACAGGTGGAAATAATGAGATACGTAAGTCCGTTTAGTTCGAAATATGGAATCACGCCCTTTTCGGGAAGCTCGTTTTCGAATTTCGAGAAGGAGCTGGGGAAGGTTTTAGGTAGCTTGCCGAGCCTTTTCGATGTAGGGGGTTATCGGATTTCCGATTCGGGAAGCCGTTTTGCCAGACCGAGTTGGTATGAACACGATGATGCGTACGTCGCTCGTATTGAAGTGCCTGGCGTTGAGCCCAAGGAGGTGTCTATAGAAGTCTGTGATAATATGGTTTGGTTATCCGCTGAACGAAAATCGAAGTCCAAGGAAGGCGAAAGTTCGATGTCTTACAGCCAGTTATTCTCAATTCCAGATGGAGTCGACGATGCTATGGCTAGAGCAGAGTTCGAAGATGGCGTCTTGAGCATCACCTTTCCGAGGGCGGAAGGGCTCAAGCCCCGCAAAATTGAAGTCAAATAGTTCAAACCAAACAAAGGAGTAACACAAATGAGTTTGCTAAACGTAGTCAAAACATCTCCGATAGCCTGCAAACTGAGCTACGAGGAGGATTCGAACGGAGCCGTCTTTTTGCGGCCTCGGTACGAGTTATCGGAAGACCAGAACGCCTACTATGTAGACGTAGATCTGCCGGGCGTCGGTAAAAAGGATCTTGGCGTAACGCTGCATGATGGGTTGCTGGAGCTGATAGGCGAACGTAGTTGGACGCCGCCAAAAGGCTGGAAAGCGGTTAATGGCGATCACGAGTCGTACTCGTATCGACTCCGCTTAATGGTCGGAGATCGCGTGGAAGAAGGCAGCATTTCTGCCGATTCCAGCAATGGCGTGTTAAGACTGACCTTACCTAAGGAGGAAGGGAAAAAGCTGCGCAAGATCGAGATTCGATAATCTAATTGTGTGGCTTGGGTTTGCGCCGGTTCTCTGTGGATGGGACCGGCGCTTTTCTATTGTTGGCAGGGAGGAACGGCTCGGTCCTCTATCTGCCGATATAGGAGGATAGAGCCAAGCATTACTACCTACCTGATGCCTATCTCTAACAGGCTTTTCCGTTTGTATTAGAGAAGTGTTAGGGTTGTTTCTCTTCAATAAACTGCCCAACTCGCATCCGTTATTGCTATTTGCCGATGGAATTGATTGAAATGTGGCATTGTTGAGGTCTATGAGTACGATTCGGCTAGTTTTTCTGACAATTGTATCGATTTATTTGGGACAATTTGCTTGGGCCCAGAACCAGGATGGGGACGAGGCCGCCTCAGTAGGCGAAGCGGCGATATCAGTTGAGGGGCAGCCTAGCGAGTTCTCCGCTGTCCGGTCAGAGGTACGAGGCAAGCTGAGCGAGATTTTCCGGGAGGATGTCGGAGAGAATTCTTGGGGACGGCTATTGACTAGTTTCGTAATAATATTGCTAACCTACGTAGCCCGTAAAATAGTTGGATACCTTTTCGAAAACTGGCTGCATAGAATTGCTGCCAAAACGTCTTGGGAATTTGACGACAAGATGGTTCCGGCCATGCGAGCCCCCGTCGGATGGATGATCTTCGTTATCGGGCTGTTCATTGCTCTGACGATACTGAATCTGTCTCCCGATTGGGATAGAGCGATTGTTCTGGGAGTTAAGGCGGCGACCATGACGATTGTTTTCTGGGGAATTTTGAAAGCGGTCGACGTCCTAGCCGAAACCATGATGGGAGTCGCCAAAAAGAGGGAAATGGCGATTTATGGATTCATTCCGCTGCTTCAGAAAGCAGCTAGGACCTTCCTGCTCGTCGTTGCAATAATACTCGTCGTGCAGAATCTTGGCTATTCGGTTAGCTCCTTACTGGCCGGTCTTGGGATTGGCGGCTTGGCAGTGGCCTTAGCTGCCCAGGAGACGCTGGGCAATTTCTTCGGTTCCGTGTCGCTCGTCGCAGATCGTCCGTTTAAAGTGGGTGACTGGATACAAGTCGGAGACAAGGTCGATGGAGATGTGGAAGCGATCGGGATGCGTTCGACCAAAGTTAGGACCTGGTCGAAGTCCCTGATGTCTATACCCAACAAAGTTCTGGCCAACGAGATGATCGAGAACTGGAGCCGCATGCCCAAACGTCGGGTCAAGCAGTACATCGGCGTCACTTACGACACACCTGCCGATACCATGCACGATTTGGTAAAAGATATTAAACAGCTTTTGCGGGATGACGAGGGAGTGCAGCAGGATTTCATCTTGGTCAATTTCACCGATTTTGGCGATAGCTCGCTCCAGATTCTTGTGTATTATTTCACCACAACCACGGCCTGGCTGGAGCACATGGACATTCGGCAGCGTATCAACATCAAGATTATGAAGGCTGTGGAGGCCAGGGGAGCATCGATGGCGTTCCCGACCCGCTCGTTGCACTTTGAGGGCGAGATCGCTGAACGGATCGCCGACGGGATAGGAAAGCGAAACGCTTAGCGAGTTCAAAATGAGTCGGGGTTCGTTTGGCAAAGGTAGGGCTGTTTGTCCTAGTCGGCCGATTTGGGAGGAGCTCAATAGTGCGGCTGACTGAGGATAGTCGCAAACGCTATTTCAGCCTTTTAGAAGCATGCTTTGGTCGAGGAGATAGGTTTTGGCGGAAATTTGTTGAGGCAAAACCGATTATAGGCCGTATCATAGGGAGAAATTTGAATTATCGCTTCGCATCAGGCCTGGATGGGCCTATGAGAAGGCTCTGGTTATATGCGCGACTACTTTTTAAGGCGTCTTCTTTTAATTCCGCCCACAGTGCTGGGGGTGACGCTTATCGTATTCGTCATCACGAGATTCGTTCCTGGTGGGCCGCTTGAGAGAGCGATTATGGAGGCTCAAATGGCCAGTGCGGGCCAGGGGGCTCAAATGACTGGAGGCGGAGGTTCGACGATGGGCGAAGGCTCTGGGCTTTCGGATGCCCAAATGCAGGAGCTCAAAGAGTATTATGGATTCGATAAGCCCGCCATTATTGCCTATTTAAATTGGTTGGGAAAGCTTGTGCAGGGGGATCTGGGCACCTCGACCAGGTACCAGGATTCAGTTTGGGGTCAGATCAAGAGCCGTTTTCCCATTTCGCTTTTCTATGGAGTGACGACTATGGTTATCACGTACATCGTTTGTATCCCCTTAGGGATGGTTAAGGCGATAAAGCACAGCACCCCTGTTGATACCTACTCCTCCATACTCGTATTCTTTGGGTATTCGATCCCTGGATATGCTTTGGGATCCCTCTTGCTGCTTTTCTTTTCCGCTAGGCTCGGCTGGTTTCCCATGGGTGGATTCAAGAGCATCTATTTTCAGGACCTCACTTTACTTGAAAAAGTGGGCGATATCGCCAGCCACTCCGTATTGCCTCTTATTTGCTATTTGGTCGGAAGCTTCGCCGTAACGACGCTTCTAATGAAGAACCATTTGATGGATAACATGGCAGCCGACTATATGCGGATGGCGATATCCAAAGGGCTTTCCTATAAGGAGAGCGTTTTTAAGCACGCTTTGAGGAATTCGATGATACCGATAGCGACGACTTTTGGGCAGAATATTACGCTGATTCTTACGGGGTCGTTTCTCATCGAAACGATATTCGACATTGATGGGCTCGGACTGCTCGGAATAAACGCCGTTTTCGATAGGGACTACCCGGTAGTCATGGGGATAGTCTTTCTATCGAGTCTCCTGCTTTTGCTAGGAAATGTAATATCCGACGCCTTGGTGGCGATCGTTGATCCCAGAATACGTTTCAAATAGCCCGTTGAGATGCGTCTGAATCCGCTAACAGCTAAGAAACTTAACCGCTTTCGCCACATCAAGCGTGGCTACTACTCCTTCTTGGCGATACTATTCCTGACGGTGCTGAGCGCCTTTGCGGAGCTGCTCATCAATAGCAGAGCCTTAGTTGTCCATTATGAAGGCGAGTATTATTTTCCCACTTACGGCGAATTTGTTCCAGGCGATACATTCGGTTTGGGATACTCTTACGAAACAAACTATCGAGACCTGAGCGAGCGATTCAAAACGGAAGACTCAGGAAATTGGCTACTCATGCCGCTTGTGCCCTACGATCCGTTTGAGAACAACGAGTACGGAGGCATTTTTAAGCCAACGCCTCCGTCTTTTTCCGATCGGCACCTCCTGGGTACGGATACGACGGGTCGCGATATAGTAGCTCGGCTCTTTTATGGTTTGAGAATCGCTCTCCTGTTTTCTATGGCCTTTCTCGTTTTGACCTATGTTATTGGTATAGCGATCGGCTGCCTGATGGGGTATTTTGGTGGATTGGTGGATTTGGTCGGTCAAAGGCTGATTGAGATTTGGTCGAACATGCCGTTTCTTTACGTGGTTATAATTGTATTTTCCGTTGTTCCTAGCACTTTATCGAACGTCTCGCGTATCCTAATATTACTTACGATTATGGTAGCTTTTTCCTGGATGGGAATGACCTACTACATGAGAACGGGCGCCTACAAGGAGAAAGCCCGGGACTATGTGGCTGCTGTCGAGGCGCTAGGTGGTGGACCTGTGCGGATCATATTTCGTCACATTATCCCTAATACGCTCGCCACTATTGTAACGTTCATGCCTTTCACGATTGTGGGGGCCATCACGGCGGTGACAGCACTGGACTACCTTGGTTTTGGTTTGCCGCCTCCAACGCCGAGTTTGGGCGAGTTGCTGAAACAAGGTACCGATAACTTAACTACCGCCCCGTGGATCGTCGCCTCCTCGTTTTTCGCGCTCGTCTTTTTATTGACCTTAGTTGCATTCGTAGGGGAAGCGATTCGCGAGGCATTCGACCCCAAGAAGTTTACAGTTTACCAATGATTTAGGAAGTCAGCCATGAAAACATTATATAGTTTAGCAACATTAGTAGTTCCCCTTTTCGTCTTTTTGGGGTGCTCCTCCAAGAGCGATGAAAGCTCAAAAGAGAAGGATGCGGAGTTGCAAGTGAAAGTCGAGAGTCTCAAAGCCGAGGTTGAGGATTACTATCGGACCAAGGTGGCATTGCCGATAAAGGTCCAAGATCAATTAGAAAATGGGGAGGTCACGCAAGAGGAGATAGATCAGCGCGCTGCTGCCGGCGAGTTTCCAAAATTCTTTCAGTTCAAGAACTTGGAGAATCTACCCACAGGCCTCGCTTGGGAAGATGGATCGGATCTTCCGGAGATCGGCTCCCCGAAGGCCACAAAAGGAGGCACTTCCTACGGAACGATTCAGGACTTTCCCAGAACGCTCAGGACAATTGGGCCGGACAGCAATGGTTCGTTCAGGACGCTTCTCTTGGACGATGTTGCGGTGCTGATCGCTCATAGGCATCCAAATATCGATGAAATCGGGCCCAACGGATTTCGCTACATTGCAGGTCTAGCAAAGGAGTGGGCTATTGATAAAGCGAGTCAGACAGTATACATTCGAATCGATCCCAAAGCTCGCTGGTCTGATGGTGAACCGATTACCTCGGATGATTTTCTGTTCAAGTTCTTCTTTATGCACAGCAGCTATATCAAGGCTCCTTGGTATAATAACTTCTACAATCGATTTTTCTCGGGAATCACCAAATACGATGATCTAACGTTCTCAGTCAGGCTTTCAGTAGATAAGCCCAATTTCGCTACCTACGTTTTGGAAGACATTCCCATTCCAGAACACTTCTATGGCGAACTAGGAGATGATTTTCCGGAACGCTATCAGTGGCGGTTCGCCCCGACCACGGGGGCCTATGCTCTCAAGGATGAGGATATTCGGAAGGGAGAATCCCTCACCTTTACAAGGCTGGAGGATTGGTGGGCCAAAGATAAAAGAAATTTTCGCTACCGCTACAATTACGATAAACGGCACATAAGGGTAGTGCGCGATGTCGCCAAGTCCTTTGAAATGTTCAAGAAAGGCGAGCTCGATGCAGCAAGTCTGACGCTGGCTGAATACTGGTACGACAAGTTGCCTAACAACGATCCTCTCGTAGAAAAGGGATTGGTTAGTAAGGCCATTTTTTATAATCAGCGTCCACGTCCTCCTTATGCGATGTGGATCAACAGGGACAAGCCATTGCTGAATGATCGTAACATACGTTTAGGCATCCAATACGCATCCAATTGGCAGCTCGTCATTGACAAGTACTTTCGCGGGGACTACCAGCGTCTCAACCATACTGCTATTGGTTACGGCCCGTTCACGCATCCCGGAATCAAGGCAAGAGAATTCTCGGTAGACAAGGCGCTTGAGCATTTCGCAAAGGCGGGATTCAAGGAGCGTGGTCCGGACGGTATCTTGGTTAATGACGCGGGGGCGAAATTATCGGTTTCTTTGACGACCGGGTATACCACGCTGAAAGATGCCCTTACTATAATCAAAGAAGAGGCGGCGAAAGCCGGCTTAGAGTTTCGTCTGCAAATTATGGATAACACCGCCGGCTTCAAACTAGCGATGGAGAAACAGCATGAAATCCATTTCATGGCATGGGGCTATGGCGCGGAGATGTACCCGCGTTATTGGGAAACCTTCCACTCAGTGAACGCCTATAATCCCGATGGGTCGATCAAAACGCAGACCAACAATCTCAATAGTATGAACATATCGGAGTTGGATGATCTTATAGACGCGTACCGAGCATCGACCGACTCGAGTGAGATGATTAAAATGGCTCATAATATGGAGGAGATAATTCATAACGACGCTTCAGTTGTACCAGCATTTCAAATACCTTTTTATCGTATTGGGTATTGGAGGTGGCGGCAGTATCCTGACGACTTCAATTTGATGATAAGCGAGAGTTCGAGCGAGTTCGCTTTGAGTTGGATGGACGTGGAGGAAAAGAGAAGAACTCTCAGAGCATTGCGATCTGACGAGACATTCGAAAAATCAATCAAGGTGTACGACCAGTACAAAAACTAGATTGACCTTATCAGTTGAGGAATGGGCGCCAGCGATCTCTTATTATCGGTTGAAGGCTTAACGACTGCGTTCGATACGGACGCAGGGCGAGTGACAGCGGTTGATGATGTTTCATTCGATCTTGCTGCTGGCAGCACCTTGGGAATCGTGGGCGAATCAGGCTGTGGGAAGAGTGTTACCGCTATGTCCATCATGCGTTTGCTGCCGCGCCCTGCTGGCCAGATTCTATCTGGATCAGTTCAATTCGAGGGGGAGGATTTAGTCCAAGTTCCTGATGAGCGGATACAGGCAATCAGGGGAAATGAGATTGGGATGATTTTTCAGGAGCCGATGACAGCTCTGAATCCCGTGCATAAAGTGGGACGGCAAATCGCCGAGTCGATTTCGCTTCATGAAGGTCTGAATAAGAAAGATGCGTTAGACAGAGCCATCGATATATTAAATATGGTGGGAATTCCTGCCCCAGAAGTTCGCATAGACGAATATCCGCATCAACTTTCCGGCGGGATGAGGCAACGCGTGGTCATAGCCATTGCCCTAGCTTGCAGGCCCAAATTGGTCATAGCCGATGAGCCTACGACTGCCCTGGATGTCACGGTACAAGCTCAGATATTGGAGCTTTTGCAATCGCTTCAAAAGGAGCTCGGAATGGCGGTTATCATGATCACGCATGATTTGGGAGTGATTGCCGAAACCTGTAGCGATGTAGTTGTCATGTATGCGGGAAGAGTGGCAGAGAGAGGTAGTGTCAGGCAGATTTTCGATAATCCCCAACATCTGTATACGGTTGGTTTGCTCAATTCTATTCCACGATTGGATTCACCGCGAAAGCAACGTTTGAATACAATCGAGGGACATGTGCCGGGATTGATGGAAATGCCCGTCGGGGCCCGCTTCGCACCGCGATCTCCTCATCCACGGATTGCGGAGTACTTGAACTCCGCTGCGTTTAAGGAAGAACGTCCCAGAATGATAGAGGTCGACGCAGGACACTGGGTCGAAGATTGCTCTTACGTTCGTGTAGACTAGTGTAATTGATTTATGGCAACAAGTGCAGATAGTTTGAGTGAGGCTCAACTCCTTGATGTGAAGGGCCTGAAGGTCCATTTCCCCGTCAAGGAAGGCGTATTCTCGCGAGCTAAGAAGTTCTGCAAAGCTGTTGATGGCGTTGACCTGAGAATCGGTCCAGGTGAAACCTACGGTCTGGTCGGCGAGTCGGGTTGCGGGAAATCCACTTTGGGAAAGGCGATCTGCCGATTGCTTAAGCCTACGCAAGGCGAGATTAGGTTTGTTGGTCAGGAGATCGAGAATCTGAGCAGAGCGGCTATGAGACCGTTGAGAAGGGATATGCAAATAGTCTTTCAGGATCCGGCTGAATCCCTGAATTCCCGACATACGGTTCGCGAGATTATAGAGGAGCCCTTTATCATTCAGAAAATAGGCGACCAGGCATTTAGAAGCGCGAAGGTCGAAGAACTGCTCGACAAGGTTGGTTTGGAGTCGAAAGCGGCGGATCGGTATCCATTCGAATTCTCTGGCGGTCAACGTCAGCGTATCGGAATCGCGAGAGCCATTGCCCTAAAGCCTAAGCTAATCATATGCGACGAACCGGTCTCGGCCCTGGATGTATCGGTGCAAAGCCAAATACTGAACTTGCTTATGGATTTGCAGAAAGAAATGGGCGTGTCTTATCTTTTCATCGCCCATGATCTGGCGGTGGTGAGGGTGATTTCCGATCGCGTTGGGGTGATGTATTTAGGCAAACTGGTTGAAGAAGCTCCGGGGGATGAACTTTTCGAAAATCCAGTTCATGAATACACAAAGGCCCTCCTCTCGGCGATTCCTAAGCCAGATCCTTCCAGGAAGCATGAGAGGATTGTGCTAAGAGGAGATGTCCCTTCACCTATAGATCCTTCCCCTGGATGCGCTTTTGCCCGGAGAAGCCCGATTGAGGTGAGTGAAAAAGTGGCGTCACAAGAAGGGCGCTACGAAGAAATTAGTCCCGGTCACTGGGTCGAGTTGCATCCGGCGACGGTAGCGGACTACGATATATACGCAAAGCGGCCAGAATAAAGAAGGGGCTCTCGCTTTTTCGTTTCCGGTTTGGAATTGATTCCGCAATCTGATTGTCTTCATCTCCTGAGGCCCTTCATTGTAATCCGATTATGAGTTTTGTGGAGTCAGAGACGTCCTTCGACCGCGTAGAGGAGGCAATCGCCGAGATTGCCGCTGGGCAGCCGGTGATTGTTACCGACGACGAATCTCGCGAGAATGAGGGTGATCTCATTGTCGCGGCATCCAAAATCACTCCGCAAGTTGTGAATATGATGATTCGGCACGCCCGTGGCCTGATCTGTGTTCCCTGCACGGCCCATCACCTGCAACGCTTGGGAATCAATCAGATGGTCGGCGAGAATCGGGAATCCCATAAAACCGATTTCACTGTTTCCGTTGATGCTGCCGAGGGTATATCCACTGGAATTAGTGCCTACGATCGCTCGCGCACGATTCAGCTATTGAGCGATCCGGATACGCGTCCGGACGAGCTGGTTCAACCAGGTCACATTTTTCCCCTCAAGGCCAAGGATGGAGGTGTTCTGGAAAGGGCTGGTCATACCGAGGCTGCCATTGATTTGGCCTCGCTTGCGGGACTCTTCCCTAGTGCAGCCATATGCGAGATCCTGAACGATGATGGATCCATGGCTAGGGCTCCTGAGCTGACTGCTTTCAAGGAGCAGTTTGGTCTGAAAATGATATCGATAGCCGCTTTGATCGAGTATCGGAGCAAACGGGATAAGTTGGTTGAGGAGATCCAGGACCTTCCATTCGAAAGCGAATACGGATCCTTTCGACTCAAGGTTTTTCGGAGCAAAATCGATCAGCGAGAACACTACGCAATCGTAGCGGGCGACATCGGCCCGGAACCGACACTTATTCGCGTGCACGCGGAAAACCTTTTTGTCGATTTGTTTCGGATGAAGGGTGAACATGGAGGCGATTACCTGAGCGGCGCTTTGCGGCGAATCGCTGATGAGGGGAAAGGCGCAGTTGTATTGATCAGCCGTCCGGATAAGGGCCTGTCCCGGATCGATGGCGGTGTTTCCAAGACGGCGGACATGGGGTTGCGCGATTACGGTATAGGAGCTCAGATTCTGGTGGCCCTTGGTTTGAAAAAGATCCGACTCCTATCTAACACCAGCCGAAACGTCGTTGGTCTCGATGGATATAGGCTTGAGATCGTTTCCCAGGAGCAAGTTTAGCTAGTTTTTAGTCTAGCGAGCTCGAGAAGATCTAAACTGGAAGAAAGCCCTACGCGAGCCCAGCGTCAGTTCCGTCTTTACATAATGCTCTGAGCAACCCATTCCCGGTAACTTCTTCGTTCTTAATATGAGCCAACTCTCGCCAGAACCTGCTTCGATTGATGGGACTGACTTCAAGTTCGCCATCGTTGCGGCTCGTTACAATCAAGGCTATGTAGATGGCTTGCTCGATGGAGTTCTATCAATGCTTTCTCAAGCGGGGGTGCCGGATGATCAAGTGGATATAGAGAAAGTTCCTGGCTCCAACGAGTTGCCTATCGCCGTCCAAATGATCGCGGGTAGTGGAAAGTATGACGTCATTATAGCGTTGGGGGTGGTTATCGCTGGGGGAACGCGACACTTCGAAATGGTCGCTGATGGCTCGAATATGGGATTGCAGCGAGTCGCTCTCGAGTCAGGCATCCCGGTGGTGAACGGCGTTATTGTAGGAGATAGCGAGGAACAAGTTCGGGAACGCTGCCTTGGATCGATCCCGAAAGGTAAGGAATTCGGAGAGTGTGCGCTGGAAATGGCTCAACTCCGACGTAAACTTCGCTAACGAAAGTGATGGGCGAACAAAGAAAGCCGCAGCGGCGCCAATGCCGGATAGCTTGCATGCAGTACCTCTACTCCTGGTCCTTGAATCAGCCGGCGGATCTCATTGAGGACCTGAGGCTCTTCTATGAGGACCAGGATCAGACGCGCGACTATTACGCTTTCGCTGACGAACTGATATTTGGGGTGATTGAAAATATTGAAGTTATCGACACTAAGATTCGGGAGATCGCCAGCAACTGGGATTTTGAGCGGATTGCCAAGATCGATCTTTCCATCTTGCGGATGGCTATCTGCGAGCTGCTATTCAGGAAAGATATCCCTCCCGTTGTTACTATCAACGAAGCTATCGACTTGAGTAAGCAATATTCAGCGGAAGAGTCTCGGCGTTTTGTAAACGGCGTTCTCGACCGATTGCGTGGACAATTGAATCGCCCCTCTAGACAAGCGAGTTGGGATTAATACCAAACGCCATAACGTTTCCACTTCGGAATTGGCGGAATAAGAAAATGGTGTAAGACCGTTTAATCTATGCGATCGCTTTTTAGAAAATTCAAGGAAGGCCTCTCGAAGTCGGCCCAGAGTATTGCCGATGCAACTGGGGGACTTTTTCGTTGGGCAAAACTAGATGCATCCTCGATCGAAGAGCTCGAAGAAGCGTTATTCGCAGCGGATTTTGGATACGAAACGACCGAGGAGATTATCGAGGAAACGAAGAAGGCCTACGGGAAGGATAAGTCTTTGAGAGGACAAGATGTGGCAGCGATCGGAGCGACTGTGCTAAAGCGCGTTCTCGAGGGTTCGGAGGGCGTGCTTGAATACAGGGACGATCGCCCCACGGTCATCTGTCTGGTCGGTGTCAACGGTTCAGGGAAGACTACGACAACGGCTAAGCTGGGAAGCCAGTGTAAGGCTGATGGTCGTCAAGTGCTGGTCGCTGCGTGCGACACTTTTAGGGCGGCCGCCATCGAGCAATTAAAGGAATGGTCGAATCGCCTCGAGCTGGATATCGTATCAGGCGAACGCGGAGCGGATGCAGCAGCGGTGGCCTTTGATTCTTGGCAAGCGGCCAAGAGCCGTAACAAGGATACGCTGATTATCGATACAGCCGGCCGCCTGCATACCAATAGTAAATTGATGGACGAGCTTAGCAAGATACGTCGCGTATTGCGGAAGCATGACGAGACCACTCCTCACTACAGTTTGCTCGTCGTTGATGGCAGCTTGGGCTCGAATTCCATTGAGCAAGCCAGAGTCTTTCACGAGAAGTTCGGCCTTGATGGGCTGATTGTCACCAAACTGGATGGCACTAGTCGTGGAGGCTCGCTGGTGGGCATATACAGGGAGTTGAAACTGCCTATTTATTTTCTGGGATTCGGGGAGCAGTCCGATGATCTACAGCCGTATCAAATCAATAATTACGTTGAAGCCGTCTTCGGCCTCGATGCTGAGGACGAATCTGAAGAAGAATAACCTAGACGAGTAGTGATGACCGGCTCGGTCCTTTGAAAATCGAAACAATTCGATCGCAAATGCAGCTTAAATCAGGCTATCTCAAGCCTACGGGCGTTGCCACACGAGCGGCTACCACCAAAGTTTCCCGCGGCAGCTTACTGTCAATTGAGTACGAGACGAATATAGTAGGTGGTATCCAATTCGTCTAGTCCACTTAGGTCAGCGTCGCTATCGTAATCTTTGGCTAATCACAGCATGACACTTTAAGTGTCGAGTTTGAGTGGCAGGTCAATAGCCTGTATCTTGATAGATTCGGAAGCTGCCGAAATGCTCGACGGTAGGTTTGAATTTGGTACGATTCACTAGATTGCCCTATTTGATTTTCTCTTTGTGGAAGAGTCAGAAATCTATACTGGCAGTGCTGAGCTCTTCAACACCGCTTACGTCGGATTAGTCTTCGAAGCGATAACCGAAACCGCCGCGGAGATTGAGGAAGCACGTTTCCGTATTGGTGAAGATAAAACCGAAGCCGGCTGCGGTAGTAGTGAAGAGGTCGGTATCCTTGATGACGTCCCGTCCAAATTCGCTGCTAACATACCAGTTCTAGGCATCGCTGAGTTGATTTTAGTAGTCGACCCCAGCTCTAGCGTCATCGGTGCTTTTCTGACCGTCGGTTTCTTCGAAGTTAGCTCGACCGAAAAATTCCAGTCGGTCGCGACAGTGATCTTGCCGTCATCTATTCCCTTAATCTTTCCGACGATTTTAGTGACGATTACGTCCCCAAAACTAATTCCGGATACGGTGACGAGAATAACTATTAGACTGAGTATATTCCTTGTTATGACTGATTTTTAACAGGTTTGCTTTAACAATCAGGATAATCAAGGAGCCTCGATTTGTCAAATTTCCCTCCAACCTTTGGCCCCATCTAGTTTAAGCTGCCAGAAACGGTTGGCGATTTTACTTATTGCAAAAAAATTTGACCTAGGCTGGTTATTGGTTGATTGGGGTTTAGGAGTTAGAGTTGGTGTTAATGTAGGCGTATCTTAGCCTTCCAATCCGCTTGAACCTTACGATGGAATCTAGCAACGACAGTATATGGGAATCGCTTCGAGAAGAAGCTGAACAGGCAGGCAAGAATGAGCGTCTGTTGTTGGCTTATCTCGAAGAGACTATTCACGGACAAAAATCCTTTGATACGGCTCTCAGTTATACCTTAGCCTCGAAACTTCGTGACGAGATCCTGTCAGAAATCACTATGCACGACCTCTTCCTGGAGATTTTGGAATCCGAGGAATCGATGCGGGAGAGTATCCGAATTGATCTGGAGGCGGTTAAAGATCGGGATCCGGCGGCTAACGGATATCTAAATCCATTTCTTTTTTTCAAAGGTTTTCACGCCCTATCGGCCCATCGGTTCGCTCATCATCTTTGGTACGAGGAGCGGAAAACACTTGCTCTCTATTTGCAGAGTTTGATTTCCAAAGTATTTGGAGTAGACATACATCCTGCGGCGACGATTGGGCACGGAATCCTGATCGACCATGCTACAGGGGTTGTCATCGGAGAAACGGCCGTCGTTGGAAACAATGTGTCTTTGTTGCACGGGGTGACACTAGGAGGTACCGGGAAAGAGCGAGGAGATAGGCATCCTAAAGTTGGGAACGGAGTTCTCATTGCCGCTGGGGCGAAGGTGCTTGGGAATATCAAGATTGGAGAAGGTGCCAAAATTGGAGCCGGGAGCGTGGTGCTGAAGGATGTGAAGCCTCATTGCACCGTGGTTGGGGTTCCGGCTAAGAATATCGGGACCTGCAAGGAGGCGAGTCCCGCATTAGGGATGAATCAGCAGATCGGGAGTGCGGATCTAGGGGGTTTCGATCCTGTTATTTAATTACAGCCCGTTTCTTCGTAGATGATACAAGGTAGCGGTCGATCTCACGCCTGAACCCTGTTGCGGTGGGCTCAAGCCGAGCGACCAAATTAAGATAATAGCACAGGCATTCTGCCTATACGCAGAGATCAAGACCCAGGGCCAGTGGTCGCTATCCGAGCTATGCCCGGTACGACTGGAAGGCTATGGTACCGTTTACGGGCGCGCGCAATGGGCTAGTACTTTTTACTTTATCCGATCATGGATGACCGTAGGGTCGTTGCATGCCAAATAGCTTCGGCAAGTTATTTACTATTAGCACCTGGGGTGAAAGCCACGGGGGTGCAGTGGGGGTCGTCATCGATGGCTGTCCTCCAAATCTGCCTTTGACAGAGGAGGAGATACAGCTTGAGCTCGATCGACGGCGTCCGGGTCAGAGCGATATCGTTACACCTCGAAAAGAGTCGGACTGCGTGCAAATCTTGTCTGGACTGTACGAAGGGAAAACCACGGGCACCCCCATCTCCATGCTGGTTTTCAACAAGGATCAGCGTCCGGAAGCCTACACGGAGATGAAGGAAAAGTTTAGGCCGTCTCACGCAGACTATACCTACCAGGCAAAGTTCGGGCATAGGAATCCCGAAGGTGGCGGAAGGTCTTCCGCCCGCGAGACGATCGGACGGGTAGCTGCCGGGGCTGTAGCGAAAAAGATTCTCAGTTTGTTGGCAGGGGTAGAGACGATCGCTTACGTAAAGCGTATCCACGATATTGAGATGCCTGATTCCGCCGATGTGTCTTCCGATTTAGTTGAGGGCAACCCCGTTCGTTGCCCACACCCAGAAACGGCGCAGGCTATGATTGAGCGGATTCGCAAAGTTCGCAGTCAAGGCGATTCAGTGGGGGGCATTATCGAATGCGTTTCCCGCAATCTACCGGTAGGATTGGGAGAGCCGGTATTCGATCGCTTCGAGGCTGATCTGGCCAAAGCCATGCTATCCCTACCGGCCACTAAAGGATTTGAAGTGGGTAGCGGGTTCTATGGAACTTCGATGAAAGGTTCCGAGCATAATGATCATTTCGAAAACCGGGGCGGAGAGATTCGCACCAAAACGAATCGGTCGGGTGGTGTGCAAGGAGGAATCACCAATGGCGAGGAAGTTAGGTTCCGCGTGGCCTTCAAGCCAACGGCTACATTGCTCCAGTCCCAGCCGACGGTGGACACAGGGGGGAAAGAAACTGAGTTGAAGGCTCGCGGGCGCCACGATCCTTGCGTACTGCCACGAGCCGTGCCTATTGTTGAGGCGATGGCTAATCTTGTAGTAGTGGATCACTGGATGCGTCACATCGCCCAAAATCGGAATTTCTCATTCTGATTGGTTTCGAAGCTTGAATTCAAAATTCGTTCTATTCTTGAATAAGACCGTATACCTAGTTTTCGGAGCTCGAGGGTCAGGTCGAGCCGCGGTCGTTTCTGACCTCGTTGAATTTGGACTGGACCCGACGACTTCGGTCGAGCTTTGCGTATCGAAAGACGAAGTCGGGAAGTGGAATGGGCTGGCCGCTGCGAATCGTGATGGTTGCGAGATGCAAACCTACGAATGGAAAGGAGCTGGGCTGGATTTCGGACGGGTAGTGGGAGAATGCGTCTTTATAGTTGCGGACGGTCTCGCGGACCCTGCAGATTCGGTGGAGGCTTTTTATGAGTGGCTGCAAGGCTCTGAATACGAATTGGCAAGAGTGATTTGCGTAGTCGATTGCCACAGAGCTTACGAGGAGGAGAAATTGATCGTTTGGTACGATTGCTGTATCCACTTTTCTGATGTAGTTCTCCTGGCGAATCGCCATGGTGTCTCTAACAAGTGGGTAGACGAATTCAAAGAACGCTACATCAAGCAGTACTACCCTTGTCTATTCGATTTCGTAAAAAAGGGTCGCGTTGCCAACCCGTCATTGATTCTTTATTCTGAAGTAAGGCGAATGACTAAGCTTTTCGACGATGCCGAAGAATTCGCCTTCGATGACGATGATGAAGAGGACGAGCCATTCGAAGGGGAGGAGGCCAATGCGGGAGATCCCAGCAAGGATCCTTTTCTCGCCAAGCGAGGCTCTGGCCAGAGACAGAAACCAGTTCCTGATATTCGATCTCTGGGTATCTTTCAGTAAGTTGGGACCAAATTAGGTAGTGGGTGCGTAGAGGTCGCCCGCTGCCTGAGCGACATTGGAGATCAATTCCTTAAATCGAGGCTTTCCAGAAGATCTGGTAGTTCGCCCACATTTTGAATACGATAAGTCGCATTCGGAGCTGGAGATGCTCCGGGTCTTAAGGTCTGTACGGATCGTATACCAAGCTTTTCGGCGACTTTGATTTCCGATAACTGGCTATCTTCAATAATAAGGATGCGTTCTCGCGAAAATCCGTGAGTATCCAGGATTCTCTTAATAACCCCTTTCCCCGGACCCAGACAGTTATCAAGATCGAATATCAGCGGTTCGATCATGGTCTCCGCCCCCTATTGAGCCGGACTGCCCTCTACAAAAGGACTTTCTTGGAGTCGTTTCGAGCGCTCTCGTAAATAGCATTGATTAAGGCGACTGCTTTACGCGCTTCAGTGGCATTGACCAGGGGTTCCCGATTTTCCTGAATCGCCTGAACGACGTCTTCGAAATTACGTTGGTGGCCAGAAAAATCTATGGCGCTTGGATCGTTGGCTCCCTGCCCAATAGCGTCGGAGCTGATCATATGATCGGCTCGAATCCTCTCATCCTCCGGCCCCTCTTCTTTGAATTCCCAGATTCGAAACTTGTCGTCAGCCAGGAAGGCGGAACCGTTGTCACCGCAAATCTGGACCTCAGCGGCGTGCCCATTTTTAGACCAGCAAGCAGTAGAGCCCTGGATTACGCCTTTAGCGTCATTTTCGAACTCCAAAATCGCTACAGCCGTATCTTCAACTTCGATACGTTGATGGGCTAGAGTGGTGGTCGTGGCGACAACGGACTTTATCGGTCCGGCCACATAGAGGAGTTGGTCGATGGCATGAATCGATTGGTTCATGAGGGCTCCTCCACCGTCAAGCTCCCAAGTTCCCCGCCATTGGCCTGAATCGTAGTAGTCTTGGTCCCGATACCATTTAATGTAAGCATCGGCTAGCGAGATTTGTCCGAACCTGCCCTCATCGACGGCTCGCTTGAGCGTTGCCAAGCCCGGATTGAAACGGCGATTGAAGATACCTGATATCGTTACGCCGCATTCTTTGCCGACGGCCGCCATTTGGTCTACGCGGTTAGTGGTTATCTCCAAAGGCTTTTCGCAAATGACGTGCTTGCCCGCTCGAGCTGCGGCAACGGAAGGTTCAAGGTGAGCGCCGGACGGCGTGGCGATCGTTACGATCTCCAATTCAGGATCCGTTAGAAAGGCATCGAGGTTGTCAAAGACTTGGCACCCGAACTCTTCGCGAAGCGTCCCTGAGCTAGCCGCATTCCGGCTGTAGATCGAGCGCAGCTCGGATCCAGGCATCGCTTCGATAGCTTTTGCGTGAAACCGGGCAATCATGCCCGAACCGATAATCCCGAATTTCATTAGCTTTTTTCGTTCTTGATAAACGAGGCGGTGCCCACGACTAGCAAAATGACCAAGAGCCCAAGGCCTGCGGCAGGGATCATTCCTTGCCAACTGTTGAAATGGGCTTTCCCGGACAGTACCCAGATCGAGCCGATCGTGGCGATACCCGTGGCCAATCCCATGAGAACGTTCCAAATGGTTCGGGCGGATCCTTGGGGCCTATCCTCTCCCAGGACCTTCTTGGAATTCATCATCAGCAAGAATGTGAAATAGGCTATGGGAATGAGAGAGCCTCCGATTACGGACGTGGGTATTGCTAGAGCTGCCGCGGCCGCTCCCGTCCAAATAAACGGTCCTGAGAATCCGGCGACTCCGGATACCGCGCAGCCGATGTAGTGGGCCCTCTTGTCACCTCGCTTTCCGAGCAGTTCTTGGAAAGCGAGACCATTGATAAGCATAAGTATTATAATTGTTGATACAGCCATCCCCAATACGCCAAGGCCGAATATAGTTTGGGAAACCACTTTACCTGCAAGGGGCTCGAGTGTGGTAGCGAGCTGGAAATTGTCGCGCTTGACCAAGGTGAGAGCCAATTCCTGGTCTGCTGCATTGGGCACACCTGGATGGGTTTCGGTCAGCTGGGCTAGTGTGGCAGCGCCGGCGCCTGGATCGACATCCCCGGTTTGACCGTGAAACTGGGAAGCTGAAGCGATAACGACACACCCGGTCGCCAGAAAGAAGGGGACGAATAGACCGATTGACAAATCGAACATCGAGAAGCTCCGATGCAGCTTTCCCCACTTCTTGTTGAGCAAGGAGTAGGGGAGGAGCCAAGTCATGTTGATCCCTACCGCGGTTCCAAAGGCGGTGATTATGATGTCGCGCTGATCGTTGGCAATTTTAGCGGTCCACCACTCCGGCTGAGAAGATTGGGCGATGAGATTCGTGTAGCCTGCGGCGGGTTCCAGGAGGAGCTTGGGGTTCGGGATGATGCCACCGAGAATCTTGCCGATGCTGATGTCCCCGCTGACGAACAGTGTAAGAGTCACCGCGAAGAAAGATATGACAATGAGCCCGACCATAGCTTTAATGATCAGGTCGAAGGCTCGGCGTCCGGCCCCTTCTGATTCATACAGCACGTTGACGATAAATCCGATCGCCAGCAGAACAAGGCAAACGACTATGGTAGATGCTGTGCTGTCTCCGACGAAAGGCAGCAAATTTTGCTGAATAGCCGCTCGCCCCAGGTTAAACTGAGGCATGCACCAAACGATATTGGCCATGATGGTGGCGACCATCCAGGCCCATCCGAGTGCGGGCGAGAGGTGGTTATTAACCAATCCAAACGGCGATTTCTCGGTCGACAGCGTCACGTAGGCGATGGCGGACAACATGACAATGCCGCAAAGCATGGCCAAGGGCTGCAGCCACAGGAGTCCAAAACCGGCGATGACGCCGAGGTAAAGGGCACCTGCTAGGGAACCGCCTCCCAGAGTGATTGCTCCTTGAAGCCAACCGGGGCCTGAAAGCTTGGTGTAAATTCCGAACCGCTTAAGCAGAGGAGCTCCCTCAGCTTCAGCGAGCATAGCATGTTTGTTGTCGGATGGGTCGTTGCTCATAGGGATTTCGTGTGGGTGTAGGTGAATGCTTCTTTGAGGTTAGTGAGGCTTTCCTGAGCAATCGCTTCTGCCCCAGGAGAGTAGTCGAATACTTCGACAGAAACCCAGCGATGGTAGCCGCTTTCTTCAAGGGCTTTTGCGATGGGATTGAAATCAACATCCCCCATGCCAGGCCCGAGCAGATTCGGATCGTTAGCATGGAAGTGAATGGTATAGTCTTTACTCGACCCGATAACATCCGGGATGGAACCGCCTTCGGCATACATCGCTTTCACATCGAGGTGTAGTCGGATATTGGGATTATCAATACGGTCGACAAGAGCGATAGTCTCTTTGGCGGAAGTAAGGAAATTCGTTTCCTGTGTGCCCAGCGGCTCCATCGCTACGGACACGCCGCAAGATTGGCAATGCTCGCCCAGCGAACGGAGCAAATCCGCAGCCCTTGCGAAAGCGGCATCATAGTTGTCGTCCTCAGCCACGTTCCGCTGCTTTGGACTTCCCCAAACCATGACATCTCCTCCCATGGCCGCACAGAGGTCGGCCAAGTGTCTTCCGAAATCGAGGGTTTTTTGGCGGATCGCGTCATCAGGAGTGGTCAGATGCATACCTTCAGGCTTAACGAGTAGCCAATGGAGACCGACGACCTCGAGCCCATGATCGCGAACGGTGTTACCGACCGCTTTGGCCTTTGCGATTGTGATATTGCGGGGGTCCTCATTCAATGTGAAAGGGGCAATCTCGAGGCCCTCGTATCCAGTTTTACGGACGCTCTCGCAAGTCTTTGCCAGATCCCAGCATTGGTAGGTTTCGTTACAGATTGCGAATCTCATACAATAATGGATACAGATCGATTGGCTCTATAGTGTGATTCTTGGCCAAAATCACTATTCGAAAAACACCCGGCTATCGTTTTTGGATTCGGGTGCCCAGATCTTGATGTTGTCTACCCAACCCATATCATCGAAGGAGCCGAAGCCGATGAATCCCTGTTCGAAAGGCAAATCGTCGGCGATCATGATAGGGGTGAGCATATCGTCAAAGTATAGGGCGACTGTCGATCTCTCGACATTCCGGACAATGCGGATCTTGCGCCATTCGTTGACTCCCCAGTCCACGCCTACAGTGCGGAAATCGGTTATCGGCGTTCGCGGCGCTTCGTTTACCACGAATACATTGTGGGCATTGTTATCGCCGGTCTTGGCGATGTGAATATACATGTAGTGGCTTGGGTCCTCGAAGCCAAAGAAGAAACAGTGATCCCGGTGAGCATAACCGCCAGCTCTTGTGGGATCAGGATTTTCCTCCATAAATTGAGCGATAGGAGTTCGTTTGACGCCGCTTTGCAGAATATCGACTTCAAGAACGAAACTGCCGAAGGTTATGCCCTTGATGAGGGCGATGTTGTAGGGAGAGCGGTAGGGCGGTTCGTACTCGCTGGCGCCGACGAGAGCGAGGACTTGATTGCCTTTTTCCTTCTGGAGCCTCCAAGCGGACCGATCAGTCATCATGAACGCGTCGAAGGTGGATTTGGATCCAAAGGATTGCTCATATTGCAAGGTGTAGCCGTCCGGTAAGTCGGCGAGCTTCGAAAAGGCGATGGATGAGGCGATAAAGACCGTGGCGAGGCAGAAAGATCGATGGAAACGCATAGGAGAGAATGCGGGGTTCTATGAAAGTGAGGAACGTTAGGCCAGCTAACCTTTGCAAGGCAAATGATATTGGCGAAAATAACACCCCAGCAGGGGCAAATTTCCAGAGGCTGACGAGAATCCTAGAGAATGGTTTTGCTATCGAAATGCGGATTTTTAGGATTCTGCAAGTAATGGATCTGCAATTAGAAAGCAAAGTCGTCATCGTCACGGGTGGCAACAAGGGAATCGGAGAAGGGATTTCCCGGGCATTCGCCGAAGAGGGGGCAAAGGTTGTCGTTTTTGGCCGTAACCAGGAAGAAGGCGATGCTTTTGTTCGTTTGCTTAGCGAAGTTGGGGGAAACGCTAGTTTCCGCCTAGTCGAAATGACGGATGAGGAGAACGTCAAAACGGAGGTGGCTAGTGTGCTCGATGAGTTCGGTCGTATCGACGTAATCGTAAATAATGCGGGCGTCAACGATGGGGTCGGCCTCGAGGCAGGTCTCGACGCGTTTCGCGAATCCTTGGAGCGCAACCTAACTCAATGCTACTCGCTCGTTCATCACGCTCTAGAAGCTTTGAAAGCTAGTCGGGGGTGCATCGTGAATGTCGGGTCCAAAGTGGCTGAGACTGGACAAGGTGGAACTTCAGGATACGCGGCTTCCAAAGGCGGAATAAACGGACTGACCCGCGAATGGGCCTTGGACTTGGCCAGCGACGGCATACGAGTAAATTGCGTTATTCCCGCGGAAGTAATGACGCCTCTTTATGAACGCTGGATATCTACTCATCCCAATCCTGAAGCGAGCCTAGACGCGATCCGCCAATCGATTCCGCTAGAGAGCCGCATGACGACGATTCAGGAAATAGCGGATACGGTAGTGTTCGTCGCTTCTCCGCGATCATCGCACACTACTGGGCAAATTTTGTATGTAGATGGCGGTTACACTCATTTCGACCGCCGCTGTACGATCGAATAGGAAAAAGAAAGACCTCGTGGATCCAAAATCCCTATTTTATTGATCCTGTAGAAGCGGGCCACGCGATGCGGGACCACGATTTCCCGTTATTAAATCCACGCGGTCCAGCGAAGTGTGGACCGCTCCTAAATTGATAATTAGGCAGGGGCCAAGTCCTGCAATAGTAGCACAGGCTTCCACCCTGTTTGGCTACATGCAAGGATGCCTGCGCTACCCTAACTTCGCCACAACCCGTTCTATCAGGTGTTTGGTAGCCAGAATGCCTTCGATCGGATCGACTCCGTGTCCCTCGAACTCGATGCCAACAAAGCCTCTGAATCCAGAATCCAATACGATCTTCATCATTCGCTCGTAGTCGACATTGACTTCATTGCCGTCGGCATCGAATTCCTTGGACTTAGCACAAACGATTTTAGCGAATGGCATCATTTCTTTGACACCCAAATAAGGTTCGTAGTCTGCGAAATTCTGGAAATCCGGAAGGGTGCCGCAGTTGGACCTATTCACTCGCTTCATAACATCAGTCACCCACTTTCCGTTGCCGGAAAAGCCTCCATGATTCTCTAGCAGAATGTTCATCCCAAAGGGCCGAGCTACATCAGAGAGCTGGCTTAGCCCATCCACAGCGTAATTTTTCTGCTTTTCGTAGTCACCGCTAGATCGGCAATCGACGCGAATGGCTTTCCCGCCCAATTGACGCACGGCTTCCAGCCACGGAATGTGTTCCTCGACAGACTGATAGCGAACATTTGAGTCGGATGAATCGAGCGCGTTTTCCGATCTGCACAGCATTAGCGTGCAGGTAGCCCCAGCATCATCGGCCCGCTTCTTGAGTTCCCGAAAAAAGCGGGTGTTGCCGGATTTGTCCTGAAAGTGGCCGTTGAAATATTCGAGGGCGGTGATCCCCGTTCCTTCCACTACGGTTTGCGGGTAGTCCAAGATATTCAGTTCCCCAGCCGTTAGTTGGCGGTTGAATGAGTATTGTTGCACTGCGAGCGTGAGCCCGTTGGAGGCGAGGTCGCCCTTTGCTTTTAGGAGCTGTGGGGCAGCGAGAGTCCCGGCGCCGAGAGCGAGGGTCCGCAGTGAGTCGCGACGACTCATTGTGGCGAGAGAACGATTGATAGTCATTTCACGAGGCTGATTGCCCACCTCTAAACGGGCAATCTTTTTGGACCGGAAGGTAGATAATTGGTAGTTAGACCCCGATTGGTTCAGAAGTGTATCAAAGGGTTGCCCAGACGAAAGAATTTTTGATAGGGGCGAATCGATTATATAGGAGATGGCAGGGCTGACTGAAGACAGTCAGCCCTGCCAATTAAGATTGGGGCTGTGCCTAAACATAAAGACCGTGATTGCCATTGGTGGCAAAACGGCCCTTCGTTGCCTGACCGAATGGAATGAATCGGTTGCCTTTAAGTTTCTATCTGCAAGCCATCCTTTGTGCTGCCCTCTGGGGCAGTGCTTTCCCGGTAATAAAGCTTAGCTACATGTATCTCCGTTTGGATGGCTATGGGGAAAAGCTCTTGTTTGCGGGGACTCGATTCACGCTGGCCGGCCTTGTCGTGATGCTTGTTTGCGGACCTAGAATCTGGAGGGGGTTTGTTGAGTCTCCCAAAGGGCTATTGATGGGCGTAACGCTGGGCCAAACGTTCGGGCAGTATATATTTTTCTACTACGGCATGAGTGTATCTAGCGGGGCCTTGGGCTCGCTTTTGAATGGGACTGGCAGTTTAATGTGGGTGCTGCTGGCCCCGTTGTTTCTCAAGACCGCATTCCCCACAGCTAAGCAGTGGTTTGCTCTAGCGATATGCTTAATAGGAATATCCATCGCGGTATACGCTCCGGGAGTAGGTAGTGGAAACGTGACTCACGGTGTGATAGCCTTTTCTTGCGTGGGACTTTCAGGAGCTTTCGGGGCGATCTTCATGAAGCAAATCGCCCCGCTTGTTGGGGCTCGCGAAGTCACTGCTCTGTCCCTCTTCATTGGAGGTCTTATGCTCTGTGTCGCTGGCTCCTACGAGACAGGACCATTTTTAGCGGACTATTCTTGGCGGATTCTGGGAGTGACTGTCTATCTCGCAGTTCTGTCCGCTACGGCGTTTACAGTTTGGAATCGACTTATCCAGCTTTACAGCGTCAACGTCATGTCGGCGTTCCGTTTTCTGATTCCGCTCTGCGGTGTCATTGAGTCAGCCCTTTTCCTCAAGAACGAAACGTTAGGAATCGGTATTGTAGTTGGTGGATCCATACTGATAGGATCGCTTTACATGATGGGGAGGCTGGAGGAACAAGCGAAATAGGATCGAAAGCTCAAGCACCGCACTATCGTTCAAAGGTTGGTTGGATCAATAAACCTATCGGCATATATAGGAGGAAGTTTACAAATGAAACACCCTCCATTCATCGCGGCTCTTGCCTTTAAAGTCGTAGGGCCCGTTACGCAGGGATATGCGGCCCCAATGATTTGTGCGGCCGCCAAGCATGCGGGCCCTCCACCACCAGAATTGCTCTTCGGCCTTGTCGGAAGCGTTCGTGTAGGGTTCGTGGGGAACTTTCCAGCCGCCATCAGAAGTCGCGTCGTAAAACCCGAAAGGTTTCTCTGGCGTCCCAGTATCGCGCAGCGGAGCTTGCTGGCGGGTGTTGAACATGGGCGTTTCCGTGATGGGGTCATAGTCCCGTCCAGCTTCCAGCATCAGGACTTTGACGCCTTCCATGGCTAGAGTGTACGCCGTTTGCCCGCCCGCGGCGCCTGATCCGACTACGATGACATCGTATTCTGGCTTCGTTTTTCCTGCGTTAATATGGGCCATGGATTTAAGGGTGAATTATGAAGAATAAATGATGAATGGAGAGACTCGACGAATGGATAACGTGGGTGTAGGTCTCGACTGGCTTGGCAAGTGATGAATGGGCACTGCAAGTCGCGGCCCGAAAGACCGCGACTACTTTTTGTTTATCGGGCTTGCTGCCCTTCTAGTTTTTCGAGCTCCTCGCCTTTTGAATCCAAGAGGGTGATCGTGTATTTGGCGGCTTTGTCGAACACCTTGAGTTTGGCCTTGTCGCCGCCTTTGATGGGGAGAGTGTATTCAATTTCCCCTGTCGATTGGTTGAGTACCTGAGCGGCGATGATTTCACTGGAACTTCCGGGAATAGAGATTTTCGGAAGGTGTCCTGATGCCTGGCGACCGTATTGCTTTTCGATTGAAATAGTGACGGGCCAGCCAAGGTATTGGCCACGATTCCTGTCTGGCTTCCAATTGTCATCGGGCCCCCAATTTTCTACGGTCGTTTCGAGTTCTTTTGTGTTGAAACGGATAATACCGTACCCGCTGCCTGTTCCCTGGAGGCGTACAAGCATGGAATTTTCCGAGAACTCAAAATCAGGGTTCATGGTATCGGGTCGATTGCTGACGGCCCAAACATTCACCTTGTTCTTAAAGCCATCAAGGAATTCGCCGGTGTAACTGGGGGCTCCTGGGCGACGATTCTTGCCTGGCTCTAGGGGATCCCAAAGGCGCTTGTAGCCATTGGCGATGCCCGGGGGAGCGAAAGAGAATCCGGAATCGTTCCAATCATCGGCGCCTTGATGGGTTAGCGTACCCAAATGTTGGTCGCCATGTATCATGATAGCATGGGCCTTGCGTATCGCTTTCAGGGCTCGATTCCGTCCGCTTTGGGGCCAGCCGTTCGAATCCAGATCTGCAAACAACCGGCCATCCGGTCCTCCATGCGTTGTCGCCACCGCCCCGAGTGGTGTCGCCGACAAGACAGCTTTCAATTTGTCGCCTCTCCAATCCGAGGCCCAATGATTGAGGAAATGCATCTGCCGGTCCCCGAGAAGTTTCAGGCCGGGTTTGTCTAATAGGCGTGTGTCGAAGTTTGGGTCTGTAACGTGGTCCAGCCTTCGGCTACCGGCAACGGGCTCGTCAAGAACATCCCCTGGTGCGGACTTGAACGTCCGGTCTGCGAGAATAGCGAAACTAATGCCCCCGACATTCAGCTCGGTATAGTAAACGGTGATCCCTTGTTTGATCGGTGTCGGGTCGTATGGATCTGGCAGGTGGGATACCTGGGTGCGATGTACCATGTTTACGAACTTGGGGTGCATGTTGTATCCGCCGTAGCTGCTGGTCGAGGTCGCTTGTTTGGGCATAGCCGCGCCTCCTTGACCCCAGATGTTCCCATGGTACACGTCGTGGTCGTCGGGAATGATAACGGATGGGCGGTCTTTGAGTACGTCCCGAAAGCTCCAGCCAAATAGCCAGTATTTTTGCAGGTAATTAAGCGAGGCCCGAGGCACTTCCGCCGCTGTAGGCGTTCTTACTACGCCATATCCTGCGACGCTTTCGTAAATCTGGTCGCCCGCAAAGAAGACTAAATCGGGATCCTGGGCTTTGAGGCTGTCGGAAATGTATTGATTGGGGAATGCGTAGTCGACCATACATGACAATGCAGCCAGTTTGATTTCCGCTTTGTCGGTCGGATCTTTGCGGATACGACCATGCCAGCGATCCGTTTTGGGTCCAATCGAGGATATCCAATCGAAGCTCAACCGATACTCGACGTCTTTCGAGCTATCCCAATCCTCGATTCGAAAATGGGCCGTGCGAGAGAGCGGATCGATGGATCCGCTTTGAACGGTTTTCCATTTGTCACCATATTTCAATGACAATGAGACTGTCTTATTTTCACCACGTCCGATGGGAGCCACGTGGGCGGTTAGCTTTAGGATGTTGTCTGTTGTGGTATATTGCGACCAGAGAAGCGGTCCGAAAGTCTGATCTTTCTTTTCGTTGATCTTGTTGCCTGATACGGACCAGTCGCTAAACCAGAATCGGAAATCCCCACTACTTCCAGCCCGGCGAGAAGCATTCGATTGGCCGGAATTGTCGATGGGACCGCAGAAGAGGCCGATATTCCCGATGAGCGGATCGCTCCTTACCGTGGCGGAAAACGCTCCGAGCGGAGAGCCTGATCCGGAACCCGGCAATGCTCGGATATTGGCCTCGGCATTGGCACCCCGGCAGCTAATCTCGATTTCCAGAAGAATGTCTTCGAGATACGAGGCGCTGATCGAGTCGCTTGAGAATTGGTTTCCAACAAAGAGCCTTCCATCAGTGGTGATTCCGGCATTCACTCCGCTGCTTCCGAAAAGATTCGAACGGTACTCCTCTGGCATCGCTCCCGTGACGGCGAACCTAAAACCTGTGGCCCCCAAGGTATTTACCTGAGAGGGATCGCGAAGGGCCCCTGTCCTAACGCTCATGCGAAAGTGGCCATTGCCCGATCGCATTTGGTGAGAGAGCAGTTGCAAATCGTGTCCCCGCCCTCCTTGGACCACTTCGATGCGACCATCGTTGAGCTGCCAATCCATCATGGGTGTCGTCCAAATTTCGGGAGCCACCCAAGGTCGTGTGACGTTGGATGGGAGCTTCAGGTCGTAGTCGTCCGCGAGAAGCGATGACGCGGACAGCAGCAGGGCGAAGTACAGGGTGCGCATGAGCGATTTTTTGTGAGTAATTAAGGTTGTAGATTGAAGAAGTACAAGCGACCGAAGTTCCTAGGCAAGGGAAAGCGGGTGTGAGACTTGTCGGGTCGAACGACTGATTTGGACAACAGGAATCGTCGGGATAGGGTTAACATCGCTTGTAGATTCGCTTTCAGATGCAGGATGCTTCCCGTGGTCGGCAACTTGATAGAACTTATCATGTTCCTGTTTTGCAGGATTTTGTAGCCCCGTTGCATCGGGGCGTATCTTGTTAAACACTCCGTCCCTCAATTAGGGGCTTTGCTGCCGTGTCGCAAGTCAGCCTCTATTTCCGATTGCTGGCCTTTGTCGCCCACTTTTTCCATCCAGGCTAGTAATTCCCGTCGGAGACGGCGTTTTACGCCAGCGTATTCAGGATCATCAGCCAGATTGTTCCATTCATGGTAGTCCTCTTCGACGAAGTAGAGCTCCTCCTCCGCACGATAGTGGTATCGACGAACTTTTTCGGCGGCATCGGGATCATACTCACCCTTGCGTTTCCAGGAATTGAATACGGTTGATTCGCCCCATTTCGTGTCCTCAGGTATGGTGACTACATTTTCGAATTTCACTTCAGGTGTAAAATTCCAAATATACTTGAATTGTAGCGACCGTGCGGATCGGATTCCATAGTGATCCGGAGCATTGATGATTCCTTTGGTCGTCATTTCCGAAAAGACGTACTGCTTGTGGGAATCGCTTTCTCCTCGGAGTAACGGAACCAAGCTTTTCCCATCCAGAATCGGATCAGGCTTTCCGCCGGCAATTTCTACGAAAGTAGGAACGATATCGGAATATTCGATCAGGGCGTCGCAAGTCGATCCTGCTTCGACTTCCCGTGGCCAGCGAACGATGAACCCGGTATGGAGACCGGCATCGTA
>Ga0310343_10000025_pt1 | contig 70782 bp, 72 predicted proteins | sample HC15DNA2025_MG_FD_203519 | JGI IMG/M metagenome (GOLD analysis project Ga0310343, IMG submission 203519) | Marine microbial communities from station ALOHA, North Pacific Subtropical Gyre - HC15-DNA-20-25_MG | ecosystem: Environmental > Aquatic > Marine > Oceanic | place: Pacific Ocean: North...
ACAACTGCTGGCAAAGCAAGAATTGAAAATGCAAAAATCAAAGGAATCATTCCAGCTGAATTAACTCTGATTGGAATATGTGAAGAACCTTGAGACCTATACATTCGATTACCTCTAAAAACACTTCTACCATATTGGACAGGAATTCTTCTCTGTGCCTCGGTAAATACAACTATTGAATAAATAATCAATAAACCTAAAGCTATAAGTAAACCAACTTGGAATGGTTGATCTCTGAGTAACCAAAGTTCTGCACCAATTGATGGAAATGTAGAAACAATTCCAGCAAAAATTATCAAAGATATTCCATTACCAATACCTTTTTCGGTTACTAATTCACCTAGCCATACAAGAATCATAGTACCAGCAGTCATAGATAATAAAATAGCTAGAGTATTTAAGCTATTTCCACCACCAAATCCAATACCTGTTAGAGCACCCTGGCCAAGTGCTCCTGAGAATAAATTAATTTGACCATAACCTTGCAAAAATGCAAGAGGAACTGTCAAATAATGAGTGTACCTGTTAATAGCTTTTCTACCAGCCTCTCCTTCTTGAGCCAATTCTTTTAATTGAGGAAGTAAAGGGGTAAGAATTTGAATGATAATAGATGCAGTAATATATGGATAAACACCCAAGGCTGCAATTGACATATTTCTTAGAGCACCACCTGAAAATATATCTATAAAACCTAATAGAGGGTTAGCATCAAAAGCTGATTGAAGAGCTTCTTTATCAACACCTGGCACAGGAACGTGAGCAAAAAATCTAAAGACAACCAAGATAAATAAAGTAAAAAGTATTTTAGCTCTCAAATCTGAAAGCTTAAATGCATCAACAATCGCTTGAATTAATGCAGGTCTATTTGTTTGAGTGGTAGTTGTCATAATGTCACTCTATAATTTTAATTTCTCCCCCAGCTTTTTCTATTTTAGATCTAGCCGAAGATGAAATTGAATTTACTTCTATATTTATAGCTTTTTTGATTTCTCCATGACCAAGAATTTTAATCATTTCTTTATTCTTAATAATGCCTTTATCTCTAAAATCAGAAATTCTTATAGAATCATTATCAAAGTGTGCTAATAATTCTTTTAGATTAAGGCCTACATAATTTTTCTTAAATATGTTTGTAAAGCCTCTCATATGAGGTAATTTTTTTACTAATCTCAACTGACCTCCTTCAAAAGTAGGATTAAGATTACCTCCACTCCTCGAAAGTTGCCCCTTTGAACCTCTTCCGGAATAAGTTCCTTTGGATCCATTACCTCTTCCAACTTGATTTTTTTTGGGAGTATTTTTATTTTTTCTTTTTATATCATTTAATTGAGGCATTTTTTTCTCACAAGTTATATTATTTGATTTCTTCAGCAGAAACGAGATGATCAACTTTTTTTATCATCCCAGTTATTTGCGGTGAAGCTTCTTTCTCAACAATTGATCCAATCTTTCTTAGACCAAGTGCCGATAAAGTCGCCCTCTGTGCAGGGGAAACTCCTATTTTACTTTTGATTTGTTTGATTTTTATTTTCATAGTTTTAATTTTTTCTTCTGGAAATTTCTTTTTTAGGATCTTTCATCGCTTTCAATGCTTCAACAGTGGCATAAACTACATTTATAGCATTTGTAGACCCAAATGTTTTAGATACAACATCTTTTACACCAACAGCCTCTAATACAGCCCTTACTCCACCACCAGCAATTAATCCTGTTCCAGGAGCAGCAGGCTTTAGCATTACTTTTGATGATCCAAACTTATATACCCCCTCATGAGGTAAAGTAGTATTATTTAAGTTTATTTCCACCATCTTATTCTTAGCATATTGAACAGCTCTTTGAACTGCATCCGGAACCGCTGAGGCACTTGCTAAGGCAATTCCTACCTTTCCGGCTCCATCTCCAACAGCAACCATAGCATTGAAGGATAGATTTCTACCACCCTTTACAGTTTTAGAAACTCTTCTTATTTTTATTACATTTTCAATCAGAGAAATCTCATCTGAATCTCTATTTCTTCTTCTATTTCTAAAACCTCGTCTTCTTTGATTTTGATTTGGATTATTCGGTTGGGCCGATATATTCTCTGTAGTCATATTAAACCTCTATTCCTGATTGTCTAATTCCGTCTGCAATAGCAGCAACTTTGCCATGATAAAGATACCCACCTCTATCAAAAACAACTTTTTTAATACCTAGCTTTGATATCTTTTCTCCAAATTCTATTCCTAATTTTTTTGATAGATCCTTATTGATAGAATTATTATCCGACTTCAAACTAGAAGCTGAAGCAAGAGTTTTACCTTCAGAATCATCAATCAATTGTAAATAAATATTTTTATTGGACCGAAATAAGGATACCCTAGGTCTTTCTTGAGTACCAGATAATCTCTTTCTTACTCTGAGATGTCTCTTATTTCTGCCTAAGGCTCTAGTTTTTTTTGACATTTTCATTATTCAGCTCCCCCTGCTCCAACTGCAGATTTACCAGATTTTCTTCTTATTTCTTCATCGGTGTACTTAATTCCTTTTCCTGTAAATGGATTTGGTTTTCTCAAGGATCTAATTTTTGCTGCTTGCCTTCCAACGTGTTCTTTATTGATTCCATCAATAATAACCATCGTTTGCTCTTCAACAGATAGTTTATTTTCACCAATTGGATCAACAGATATTGAATGAGAAAAACCCAAGCTAAGTTCTAGAGATTTACCTTTAGCTTGAGCCCTATACCCTGTACCAATTAGTTCTAATTTTTTGTTGAAACCATCTGTCACTCCAATAACCATATTATTTATTAAAGACCTATATAAACCATGCAGGGCTTTAGTTTCTATTTCTTCATTATTTCTAGACACTATCAATGTATTATCATCTAATTTTATTTCAATTTGATCTGATTTTATATTTTCTTCTAAAGTTCCTTTAGGACCTTTTATTATCACTAAACCTTGATCAATTTTTACATCGACTCCAGTTGGTATATTTATTGGTTTATTCCCTACTCTGCTCATAATTCCTCTTTACCAAATATAAAATAATACTTCGCCACCTAGTGACATTTTTTTTGCTTCAATTCCAGTCATTATTCCTTTGGAAGTTGATATTATCGCAACACCCATTCCAGAAAAGTAAGAAGGAATTTCATCTTTTTTTACATAAATTTTCAGCCCTGGTTTTGAAACTCTCTTAAGTCCAGTTATTGCAGAGGATCCATCTTCATAATACTTAAGTTTAACTGAATAATTAGCTGTTTTATCGGTAATGTTTTCGTCATACTGAGTAATAAAACCTTCATTTGCTAATACTGCCAGAATTTTATCATTGACTTTTGATTTATTAACTGAAACAGAGCTATGTTTTACTAAAACAGAATTTCTAATTCTAGTTATCATATCTGATATTTGATCTTGAATTGTCAATTTTTTACCTCTACAAACTTCCTTTTCTTATACCTGGCAAATGACCTTTGAGTGCTAATTCTCTCATTGATATTCTACTTAGTCCAAAAAATCTCATATAACCTCTAGGCCTTCCTGTTTTTTGACATCTATTTCTAACTCTCACAGGACTAGAATTTTTTGGCAGTAAAGCTAATTTTTGCCTAGCTTCCATCTTTTGTTCAAAAGATACTTTTGGATCATTTGCAATACTTTTTAACTCTGTTCGAGTTTGCAAATACTTATCAACCATCTTAATTCTTTTTTTATTTCTTGCTATAGCAGATTTTTTAGCCAAAATTTTCTCCTTAACTTTCAAATGGCATGCCTAATAATTCAAGCAGTTTTCTAGACTCAATATCTGAATCAGAAGAAGTTACTATATTTATTTGCATGCCTCTTAGTTTATCAATTTCGTTATAGTCTATCTCAGGAAAAATAACTTGCTCTGTCAATCCAAGAGAATAATTTCCATTACCATCAAATGATTTTGATGATACTCCTCTAAAATCCCTCACTCTAGGTAGAGCGATATTAAGAAGCCTATCAAGGAAATGCCACATATTATCACCTCTAAGAGTAACAGTTAATCCTATTATTTGACCTTCTCTGAGCTTAAAATTTGCTATAGATTTTTTAGCTTTACGCTCAATAGGTTTCTGACCAGTAATTGCCTGTAAATCTCGAGATACAATTTGAACAACATTAGAAGAAATAAGAGCTTCACCTAAACCTACATTGACTACAGTTTTCAAAATTTTAGGGACCATAAGTTTATTTTTGTACTTATATTCTTTTACCATCTGAGAAACGATCTCATCTTCAAACTTAGACTTAAGTCTTGGTTTCAATTTTTCAATATTATTTTTATCTGTTTTGTTAGCTACCAATTATATCTCCAATTACTTTCTCTTAGATTTCTTCACAATACGGTTATATTTACCTGAATCTAATTTCTCAAAAGTTACCCTACCTATATTAGAATTTTCTGGATCAATGTACATAACATTTGAAATATTTATAGGTAATTCTGTATCAACAATTCCAGCTTGAGTAACATTAGGGGTGTTTTTTATATGTTTTTTAAATATATTTATTCCCTCAACTACAACTGTATTAGAAGAAGTATTAACTCTAATAACTTCACCTTTTTTACCTTTATCTTTACCTGTAATTACTAGAACTTGATCCCCTTTTTTTATTTTAATTTTTGACATAATTTAAAGTACCTCTGGAGCCAAGGAAACGACTCTCATAAACTGTTTATCTCTTAATTCTCTTGCTACAGGCCCAAAAATCCTAGTACCTCTAGGATTATTATCGTCACCAATTATTACACAAGCATTCTCATCAAATCTTATAAATGAACCATCAATTCTTCTATATTCTTTTTTAGTTCGAACAATAACTGCCTTGACAATTTGATGCATTTTTACATTACCACCTGGTTGAGCATCTTTGACCGTACAGGTAATAGTGTCCCCAATTTTTGCAACTTTTGTATGGCTATTACCATTGATATTTATGCAGAGAACTTCTCTTGCACCTGAGTTATCAGCAACTTTTAGCCTTGTTTCTCTTTGAATCATTATTTATCCAAAATTTCTACTAGTTTCCATTTTTTTGTTTTTGATATTGGTTTTGAAAACTCAATTACCACATTATCACCGATCTTTGCTTCGTTATTAGGATCATGTGCAACTAATTTAGTTAGTCTTCTTGAAGCTTTTTTATATATTCTATCTTTCTGCGACCAAGATACTCCAACTACGATAGTTTTCTCAGTTATATCTGATAGAACTTGACCTGTTCTTCTAACTTTTTTATTCATTTTCTACGTCTTTCTCATCTTGATCTAATTTTTGCAAAATCTTTCTCTCATTTATCACAGTCAGTATTTTTGCTTTATCTTTTCTTAACTTATTAATTTGGCTAGTATCATTAAGCTGCATAGATTTATGCTTAAACCTATTTTCCATAATACTTTTTATTAAGGTTTCTTGCTCCTTAACAAGTTCTTCATTATTTAATTTTCTTATTTCTTCAATATTCATTAAAATGTCACTTCTTCTCTTGATATAATCTTAGTTGGAATAGGCAGCTTATGCCCAGCTCTTTTCAAAGCTTCTATTGCAATATCCTCAGGGACATCTCCAATTTCAAATAGAATTCTTCCTCTTTTTACTACTGCTACCCATCTGTCAACAGCACCCTTACCTCCACCCATTCGAGTTTCTGCAGGCCTAGCACTAACTGGTTTGTCAGGAAAAACTCTAATCCATATCTGGCCACCTCTTTTTACATGACCTGTTATAGCTCGCCTTGCAGCTTCAATCTGTCTTGATGAAATCCAAGCAGATCCTTGAGCTTTTAGAGCATAATCTCCAAAGGATAGAGTTGAGCCTCTAGTGGCCATTCCTCTCATTTTTCCCCTTTGTTGTTTTCTAAATTTTGTTCGACTTGGTTGTAACATCTTAATTATTTCCCTGAACGTTTTCTAAATTTTCATCATTTTGATCAGATTTTTCTATCCTAGCTGTTTTTAATGCCAATAAATTTTCTGCAGTAGGTATTATATCTCCTTTATATATCCAAACTTTTATTCCAATAACACCATAAGTTGTATTAGCTTCACTTATTTCATAATCAATATCAGCTCTGAGGGTATGCAAAGGAACTCTTCCTTGCATATACTTTTCTGTTCTAGCTATATCTGCACCAGCTAATCTACCAGAAATGACTACCTTGATACCTTGAGCTCCTACTTGCATTGTTCTTTGCATTGCAGTATTCACAGCTCTTCTAAATGCAACTCTTCTTTCTAGTTGCTCCGCTATAGATTCTCCTACTAGCTTAGCAACTAACTCTGGAACTCTGATTTCATTGATATTGAGCCTTACTTTATTCTGAGTTTTTTCTTCTAAGTAATTCTTTAATTCTTCAACCCTTGTTCCACCTCGCCCAATGATAATACCTGGTCTAGCAGTATAAACTGTAACAGAAATTTCTTGTGACCCTCTTTCAATCTCTATCTTAGAAATTGCTCCATTTTCTCCAAGTTCTTTAGTTATTATTTCTCTTATATTTCTGTCCTCATTTAGTAGAAGAGAATAATTTTTACCATTATTTGCATACCATTGAGATTGCCAATCAATGACACCGCCTAGTCTAAATCCTGTAGGATGAGTTTTTTGTCCCATTTTCTATAATTCTCCTGTTGTTAATTCAATAGTTAGGTGAGAAGATGGCCTATCAAATGCTCCAGCTCGCCCTCTAGCTTTTGGTTTATATCTTTTTAATCTTGGTCCATTATCTGCAAAAATTGTAGTGATATATAATTCTTGTTCGGATAACGATTCATTATTATTCGCATTAGCAATTGCAGAGTTTAGTATCTTTAAAATTTCTTTAGCAAGAGGTGTTCCCAAAAGGTTAAGCTGTAATTTTGCCTCGAATACAGATTTGGATCTAATTTGATCAATAACTCTTCTCATTTTGTATGAAGAATAACCAATATTTTTACTATAAGCCTTTGCCATTAACTACCTCTTGAATGTCCTTTAAATGTTCGAGTTGGAGAAAATTCTCCCAACCTATGCCCTACCATATTTTCACTTACTAAAACTGGTACAAATTTTCTTCCATCGTGTACACCAAAGGTCACACCAACCATTTCTGGCATTATCATAGAAGATCTAGACCAAGTTTTTATAACTTCTCTGCTACCTGATTCCTTAGTTTTCATTACTTTTTTCATTAACTTTGGGTCAACATAAGGACCTTTTTTGATAGATCTTGTCATAGTTTTACTTCTCGTACCTTTTTCTAAGAATCATCTTATCTGTTTTTTTATTTCTTCTGGTTCTTTTACCTAATGCAGGTTTACCCCACGGGGTTTTGGGATGAGCCATTCCTACCCCAGCTCTTCCTTCACCTCCACCATGTGGATGGGCATTTGGAGACATTGCGGAACCTCTTACTGAAGGTCTTCTTCCTAATCTTCTAGAAGTTCCAGCTCTTCCTAATTTTTTATTTTTATTATCAGGATTCGAAACTTGTCCAATAGTAGCACTACATTTACTTAGAATTCTTCTCATTTCTCCTGAGGGCAATCTTAGTAATGTATAGCCTGCTTCATGGGCCATAACTTGAGCAGAAGTTCCTGCAGACTTGACCATTATACCTCCTTTACCAGGAGAAAGTTCTACATTATGAACCAAAGTTCCTGTTTGTAGTAATCCTAACTGTTTAGTATTACCAAGAGTATTTGAAACAGAATTTCCCGTCTCTATAACATCTCCAAGTTTTACATTATTAGGCGTAATAATATACTTCTTGGTTCCATCTTCAAATCTTATTAGTGATATTCGAGATGATCTATTAGGATCATACTCAATTGTTTCAACTGTAGCTTTACCTTCTTTAGATCGAATAAAATCTAGCATTCTATATCTTCTTTTGTGACCGCCACCTCTGTGTCTAACAGTTATTCTACCTTTATTATTTCTTCCTCCTTTTTTTGTAAGAGGTGCTAGTAAAGGTTTATAGGGTTCGTGCGTTGTTATATCAGCAAAATCGTCTACCGCTGAGTCTCTTTTTCCAGCAGTTGTAGGTTTACTTTTCTTAATTCCCATTTAGTTATGCTCCCTCGTATAAGCTTATAGAATCTCCCAATTTAAGGGTCACTACAGCTTTTTTCCATGATGGAGTAAGAGTTTTATTTCTTCCATACATTTTATTTTTACCTTTTACTTTAATAACATTCACGTTTTCGACCACAACATCAAATATTTCTTCGACAGCTCTTTTTATTTCTATTTTATTTGAACCCAAATGAACCTTAAACACATATTTATTAGTCTCTTGAAGCATAGATGATTTCTCGGTTATTATAGGACTTAGCAGTATTTCTTCATTAATCATCTTTTTTTACTACTTTCTTTTTTGCAGTTATTGGAGCTTTAGTTGTTTTTTTTGCTGAAGTTGCTTTCTTCGCTGGGGTTGCAGATTTAGAAACAGTTTTGAAATCTGGCTTTCCCCACAAATCATGTATCTTTTCTACTGCATCAACTGATATAACTAAATTTTTTGGCCTAATTAATTCATAAGCATTCAGTGATGATGCTTCAATTACCTCAACATTATTTATATTTTCACAAGATTTAATAAGCACCTTATCATTTTTAGGAGTAACAAATAAAACAGACCCTTTTAGGTCTAAAATTTTAATGTAATCATTAATAATTTTTGTAGAAGGGTTATCTTTAATTGGTGACTGATCAATAACATTCAATTCTTTGTCATTAAATTTAGCAGAAAGTGCTATTTTCAAAGCTTTAATTTTCATTTTCTTATTTAATGTCTTTCTAATATTTTTTGGTAGTGGTCCATGGGCTACACCACCCCCAACCATTAGAGGAGATCTTTTGGAACCGACTCTAGCTCTTCCTGATCCTTTTTGAGGCCTAAGTTTCTGATTTGCATACTTTACATTTGATCGAGTTTTTGTAGATTTTGTCCACTGTCGTTGATTAGCCAAATAAACATAGATTGATTGATGTAAAAGATCCTCATTTAATTCCAAATTCCACACTGATGGATCAAGTGTTAGATTTTTTGTTGAATTTCCTGATTTATTTTTTATATTTATTTCCAAAATATTAACCTTTATTGAGCTTCCACCCTTACAGTTGATCCATTGAATCCAGGGATAGCACCCTTAATCAATAAAATATTATTTATAGAATCTACCTTTACTAATCTCAATCCCTTTACTGTCGTTTTTGCATTTCCAAAATGTCCGGGCATTCTAGTCCCTGGCCATACTCTACCAGGCGATGAACCTGCTCCAATTGATCCAACAGCTCTATGACGATCTGATTGACCATGAGTTTTAGGTCCACCTTTAAACCCATATCTTCTTACTCCACCTGCAAAACCTCTTCCTTTACTGGTTCCACTAACTTTAACTTTTTTTATTTCTGAAAAAATTTCAGTGGAAATTTGCTGACCTACTTCAATTTCAGCGGAATCATCAATTTCAAATTCTTGTAATATTGAAAACTTTCCTCCAGATCTTTCTTGATGGCCTTTTTGAGGAGCATTCAAACTTTTAGGTTCTGAAAATCCAATTTGAACTGAATTATAACCATCTTTGTTCTCAGTTTTTACTTGAGTCACGGTACAAGGTCCTGCTTTAATAACAGTTACAGGTATAGCTTCACCGTTTTCACTATAAATGGTGGACATACCTAATTTTTTTCCTATTATTCCTTTAATTGACATAATTTCCTTAAGTTATTAGAGCTTTATCGCTATATCTACTCCAGATGGCACACTCAAACTTGTAAGAGAGTCTATTGTTTTTGAAGATGGTTCTAGAATATCTATTAACCTTTTATGAGTTCTTAATTCAAAGTATTCTCTTGAATCTTTATTCACATGAGGAGATCTAATTACTGTAAACATTCTTTTAGTTGTTGGCATAGGAACAGGTCCTGCAACTCTAGCTCCAGTTCTTTCAGCAGTTTCTAAAATTTGTTGTGCTGAAACATCAAGAACTCGATGATCAAAAGATTTCAAAATTATTCTCATTTTTTGAGTTGGAGCCATCAGCTTTCCTTTCCTTTACCTGAAATTTCAGTAGCGATATGATTTGGAACCTTTGCATAGTGATCTAATTCCATAGAAAAACTAGCTCTTCCAGTTGTGAGTGATCTTAGTGTTGTAGCATATTGAAAAGTCTCACCTAATGGCACGTATGCCTTTATAGCTTGGGAGTTAGCTTGTTGATCCATAGATAGAATTTGAGCACGCCTCGAATTCAAATCTCCTAAACAGTCACCTAAAAATTCTTCCGGTGTTACAATATCAATTTTCATGATTGGTTCTAGCAAAGAAGGAGATCCAGCAGTCATAGCAGATTTGAAAGCCATTGATCCAGCAATCTTGAAAGCCATTTCAGAGGAGTCTACATCATGGTGTGATCCATCAGTCAAAACAGCTTTAACATCAACTACTGGATATCCAGCAATTACTCCACTTGCAGCAGCTTCCCTGAATCCTGATTCGATTGGTTTGTAATATTCAGTAGGCAAAGTTGCACCAGTAATTTCAGATTCAAATAAAATACCTGAACCCGGCTCCAAAGGCTCAATTCTCAAAGTACAATCACCATACTGGCCTTTACCTCCCGATTGTCTTATAAATTTACCTTGCTTTTCAGAAGCAACTGTTATAGTTTCTCTGTAAGCTACTTTGGGTGCGCCCTGTATAGCATCTACATCAAATTCTCTTCTAAGTCTTTCAACAATAACGTCTAAATGCAGCTCACCCATTCCTGCTAATACTGTTTGACCTGATTCTTCATCTGTCCATGTTTGAAGAGTTGGATCTTCTCCAACTAATCTAGCTAGAGATTCTCCCATTTTATCCTGATCGGAACGTGTTTTTGGCTCAACTGCAACCGAAAGTACAGGATCTGGAAAATCTATAGACTCTAGCAATAAAGGATTTGATTGATCACATAATGTATTACCCGTAATAGCATCTTTCAATCCAATTGCAGCTACAATCTCTCCAGCTTTAGCTTCCTTGATTTCTTCTCTAGAATCTGCATGCATTTTCATTAATCTTCCAGCTCTTTCTCTAGATCTGGTTGAGGAGTTGTATACATTAGCACCAGATTCTAATACACCGGAATAAATTCTTAGATAAACAAGTCTTCCAACATGTTGATCTGTCACAACTTTGAAAACCAACGCACTAAATGGGTCACTATCAGATGGTTTTCTTTCAATCAAGTTAGATTCATCTGATGGATCAGTTCCCTTAATTGAAGGTACATCTATTGGAGAAGGCAAATAATCTATAACTGCATCAAGAAGAGGGTGTACACCTCTATGCCTGAGGGCAGAGCCACACAAGACTGGGAATATCTCAAGATTAATAACCGCTTTCCTCAAAGCATTTTTTAGTTCTTCAACTGTAAGCTCTTGGTCATCAAAAAATTTATCCATCAACTCTTCATCTGTTTCAGCAATTTTTTCAATTAGTTCATTTCTATATTTTTCCACATCATCTTTATACTCATCAGGAACATCAATAATTTTATGCTGAACAGCATCTTCAGATTCATAAATATAAGCTTTTCTTTCAATAAGATCAATCATTCCATTGAATGATGATTCTGCTCCCATAGGAATTTGTATTGGGACAGCATTAGCACCAAGTCGATCATGAACAGTTTGAACAGCATTATAAAAATCTGCGCCAAGTCTATCCATTTTATTTACAAAGATCATTCTTGGAACACCATAATCATTAGCCTGTCTCCAAACTGTTTCAGACTGTGGTTGAACTCCTGAAACAGATTCAAGAACAACAACACCACCATCTAAAACCCTTAGGGACCTTTGAACTTCTGCAGTAAAGTCTACGTGTCCTGGAGTATCAATAATATTTACTTGATGGTTATTCCATGATGCGTTTGTAGCAGCAGATCCAATAGTTATACCGCGCTCCCTTTCTAGGGACATAAAATCCATAACTGTGGTTCCATCATCAATATCACCTATCTTATAAGTTTCACCTGTAAAATATAAAACTCTTTCAGTAACAGTGGTTTTACCAGCATCGATATGAGCTATAAATCCTATATTTCTTGTTTTTGATAAATCTTCTGCCATTTTTTCTTTTACCATCTATAATGTGCAAAAGCTCTATTTGCTTCAGCCATTCTGTGGGAATCTTCTTTCTTCTTAATTGCATTTCCAGTATTATTTACTGCGTTCATAAATTCGTTATAAAGAGCATCTGTGATTGTTGTTCCTTTATTTTCTCGAGCTGCTTCTACAACCCATCTATGAGCTAAAGCAACTCTTCTTTTTGGTCTTATTTCAACAGGTACTTGATAGGTTGCACCTCCAACCCTTCTAGGTTTGACTTCAAGTGTTGGCATTGCATTTTTCATAGCTTCTTCAAAAAGTTCTAAACCGGGTCTCTTAACTTGTTTTTCAAGTTTTTCTATAGCTAAATAAACAGCTTTTCTAGCAACTGATTTTTTACCACCTATCATTAATCTATTAATAAATTTGGAAAGTTCTATACTCCCATATTTAGGATCCGGGTTAATTCTCCTTACAATAGATTTTCTTCTTCTAGACATTAAGAATTTCCTTCTCTAATTGCACCATATTTGCTTCTTCCTCTTTTTCTACCTTCTACTCCTGATGTATCAAGAGCACCACGTATAATGTGATATCTAACACCTGGTAGATCTCTTACCCTGCCCCCTCTTATCAAGACAACTGAATGCTCTTGCAAATTATGTCCTTCACCGGGAATATAAGCAGTCACTTCCATACCATTTGTCAATTTTACTCTAGCAACTTTTCTCAAAGCAGAGTTAGGTTTTTTGGGAGTTACTGTCCTCACTTGCAAACAAACTCCTCTTTTTTGGGGGCTACCCTGAGAATCATTCGTCATTTTTTTTGTTAATGAGTTATACCTAAATCTCAAAGCAGGAGATTTAGCTTTCTTCCTACCTGATGATCTAGGCTTTTTAATTAATTGATTGACTGTTGGCATGTTAAGTTTTTCCTATACTAAATAAATAAAATAAGCTGTTAGATAAATATTCTCATACGGCGTTTACTAAAAAGCTAATTGTTATCACAAACTACTAGTATACGAATTTTCTTGTCTTACCGTCAACGAAAAATTGTTAATTTTGCAACTATTTTTAGTTTTATTTAACTTATATATTTAATTTTCATAGTAAAATTGAGCTTAAATAAAAACTTTAAGTTTAAAAATTTTATGTTCGAAGATATTTTTTTATTAGGATTTAATTTCAGATCAGAAGATCATTTAATAAGTTTGTTGGATGCAAATTTCCATTCATCAAATGTCTATTTGGTTAAGGAATTTAACTATAAAGATGAAAACTTAATTGTCACAACTAAATCTGAGCCACATCCCTTGTTGGGAGATAAGATCGAAGAGGATATTTCAATATCAACAGATGAAAATAAATTGCTTATAATAAATTTACCTCATCTCTTTAGTGAAAAATATAATGAATTATTGAATTCTTCTATACCTAAACTAATATCTCTCGAAAATTATTCTATATATGAAAATTATATTGCGCAAAATAAAAACTCTTTCCAAATAATCACTTTACCAACTAACAATAATGATCTTTCTGTACGAATTCAAATCGCTAGAAGTTTATCTAATTCTAAAAAAGATACTGTAGAAGCAAACGAAAAAATAATTAATTTTGAAAATTTAAAAATTGACACTGAAAAATATTTAGTCACACTTGAGAACAAAAAGATAGACCTTACTTTCAAAGAATTGGAGCTGCTTAAAGTGTTAGCATCAAGTCCTGGTAGAGTCTTCTCAAGAGAAAACTTGTTAAAGAATATTTGGGATTATGATTACTATGGAGGAACAAGAACAGTCGATGTTCATGTAAGAAGATTAAGAAGAAAAATTGAAGATCATAAGTACAACTTTATAGAAACAATTTGGAATGTAGGTTATAAATTCAACGAAAATAAAGTAGGAAGTCAAAATGAATGATTACTCAGACACTAAAGAATTTATTTTAAAGCAAGCATCTGAACACGATGTAAAATTTATTCGATTGTGGTTTACAGATATTCTAGGAAGGTTAAAAGGATTTGCAATCAATGTAGAGGACTTAGAAGACTGTATTGAAAAAGGAGTAATTTTTGATGGAGGCGCTATTGAAGGCATTGCTAGAGGCGGAGAGTCTGATACTCTAGCTATACCTGATCTTACAACTTGGCAAATTCTTCCATGGAGACCAAATGAAAATTCTGTAGCTAGACTTTTTTGTAATCTTAAGAGTTTTGATAATCGAGAATCCATAATAGATAGTAGAAAGGTTTTACAGAATAAACTTGAGGAAGTAAACAAAGCTGGATATAAATTTTATGTAGGGCCTGAAATTGAATATTATTTTTTAGATAGTGATAAAAAAAATGCAGATATGGATGACGCAGGGTATTTTGACCAAACCTCGGATGATAACAAAGGATCTGACCTAAGAAGAGAGTGTGTGTTGAGTTTAGAAGAAATGGGAATTCCTGTAAGAAGCTCACATCATGAAGTGTCATCAGGACAGCACGAGATAGGACTGAAACACACTGATGCACTAACAATGGCTGATTCAATAGTGACTACAAGATTGGTTGTAAAGCAAACTGCAACAAAATTAGGCGGTTTTGCAACTTTTATGCCAAGACCATTTCAAAACCTTAATGGAAGTGGATTGCATTTCCATCTTTCTTTATACAAAGGTGACAAAAATACCTTTGCTTCGAAAGGCAAAGATAGAATATCAAAAACAGGCAAAGGATTTCTTGCCGGTTTAGTAAAGTACTCTTCTAATATGGCCCTTGTGACTAATCAATGGTTGAACTCATATAAAAGATTATTACCTGACCTTGAAGCTCCAATTGCAGGTATGGGAAATGAGCTCCAGATATCTAACTTAGTGAGAATTCCTCATATTTATGAAAATAATTTAGATAATTCTAGAATTGAATTTAGGTTACCAGATTCTGGATGCAATCCTTATTTGGCATTAGCTGCTATACTTCACGCAGGCATGCTTGGCATCAATAATAATTTAGAAATCCCCAAAAATTGGGAATCAAATATTCCAAATACTTTAAGTGACGCTATTAAAGAATCTCAAAAAGGTAATTTTTTGCAGGACGCTATAGGCTTAGACGCATATAATAGTATTGTAGTCAATAAAGAAAAAGAGTGGATAGATCATAACTCAATAGTCACCGATTACGAAAGAGATTTTTACTTAAAGTTTCTATAAGAACTTTGGGATTTCATTATTAAAAAATTATAAGTTTGAGTTTAAATTAAAGATTATGTTTAAGAAAAATATGCTCTTAAAAAAATTAGATAACTTGAAGACCCAAGGTCTTTGCAGTTACCACTTAGATAAAGATGCATGCGGTGTTGGTGTTGTTGCTAATATCAAAGGGACTAAGTCTAATACTATAGTTAAGAATTCCTTAGAAGTTCTTGTAAATCTGGAGCATAGAGGAGCATGTGGTTGTGATCCAGAAACTGGAGATGGAGCAGGTATTACAATTCAAATACCTGATAAATTTTACAGAGAAGAGTTGGCAAAAGATAATGTAAATTTACCAAATGTAGGGAATTATGCAACTGGAATTATTTTCTTACCTACTGAAAATAGTCTTCAAAGGGAAATAATTAATATCATTAAAAGTGAACTTGAAGAAAATTCACTAAGTCTTTTACACATTAGAGATGTGCCTACTAACCCAAAAAAAATAGGTAAATGGTCTAAAGAGGCTATGCCTAATATAAAACAAATATTTATTGAGAATAATTCCAAGAACAAAAATAACTTTGGTAAAGAATTATATATTTTGAGAAAAATTATTGAAAATAGAATTAATTTGATTAAGAACCCTCAAAACAAGCTAATTATTGATAATGAATTTTATATATGTTCATTATCAAACAAAATAATAGTTTACAAAGGACTACTAAGAACAGAACAGCTCGCAAATTTTTATAACGACCTCAATTCTGAAAAAATAGAAAGCTGCTTTGGGTTGGTTCATTCAAGATTTTCAACGAACACTTTAGGGTCATGGAAATTGGCACATCCTTATAGAATGCTTGCTCATAATGGGGAAATTAATACTGTTAGAGGCAATAGAAACTGGATGAAAGCTAAGGAAAATAATATCTTAACTTCAAAATTTTACAAAAAAACAGATATTTTGCCAATTTGTGAAGAAGATGCTTCTGACACAGCTTCATTAGATAATGTGTTTGAATTATTATTTCATGGTGGTAGGTCAATTGAGCATGTTGCTTCTATGATGATACCCGCTGCATGGGACCACAATGAACAGATGGACCAGAAAACTAAAGATTTTTATCAGTATCATGCTGGCCTAATGGAACCTTGGGATGGTCCCGCAATGATTGCATTTACAGATGGAGATAAATTGGGTGCTTGTCTAGATAGAAATGGATTTAGGCCTTTTAGATATACAGTTACTAATGATGACATCCTTATTATGTCCTCAGAAACAGGAGTCCTAAAAGTTGATTCAGAAAATATAAAACTCAAGTCTAGAATGACTCCAGGTAAAGGATTTCTAGTCGACTTTGAGCAAGGTAGAATAATTGATTCAGAAGAAATAATAGAAAAGTTAGTTGATAAGCAACCCTACTCAAAATGGGTAAATCAGAAATCAATTAACTTAGATGACATAGAAGAAGGCAAAAATGAAGAAGCTTTTGAAGGATCAGCTCTACTAGAACAACAAATATCTTATGGATATTCAAATGAAGATATAGAAGTGATTATAAAACCTATGAGTGAAAGTGGTAACCAACCAAATGGTTCTATGGGTAATGATGCTCCTCTAGCTATTCTTTCAGATAAACCTCAAAATTTATTTTCATACTTTAAACAACTTTTTGCTCAAGTATCTAATCCTCCCCTAGATCCAATTAGGGAAAAAATGGTCACCCAAATGAGTATTTTAGTTGGAAAAAGAGAGAATTTATTATCTGAAACACCAGAACATTCTGAATTGGTAAAAATAGAAAGGCCTATAATGCTTAATGAGGAAATATCCAAGCTCCTAAGCATTCAGCATAATGGGATTAAGTCAAGAAAAATTTCTACTACATATGATGTTGTAAAAGGCAAAGATGGTTTTATAGAATGCCTTGAAAAAATTAAGATTGAAGCAGAAAACTTAATTAAAAATAAAGTTTCTATCATCATACTTTCTGATAGAGGTGTTAATAAAAATAAAGCAGCTTTACCTTCTTTACTAGTTGCGGGTACATTACATCATCACTTAATTAGAAATAATTTAAGAGATAAAGTAGATTTAGTGTATGAAACTGGTGAAGCAAGAGAAGTTCATCACTTTGCATTACTTTTTGGCTATGGAATATCAGCCATCAATCCTTTTATTGCACTGGATACAGTAAGAAGTTTTTCAGATTCAGAAAATTTTAGAAAAAATCAGGAAAAATTTTGTAAGGCTGCGATATCTGGAGTTTTGAAAACAATGTCAAAAATGGGTATTTCAACTCTTCAAGGTTACATGGGGGCACAACAATTTGAAGCTTTAGGTATTGGAGAAGAATTAATTAATAAATCTTTTACTTGGACCCCTTCAAGAATTAGTGGAATTGGTATTGATGAGATTAGCGATGATTATTTACTTTTTCATAAAAACGCATTTTCTGACTCTCAAATACCTTCAAACCTTAAGCTCGATTTAGGTGGACTTTACTTATGGAGAGGTACAGGTGAAAGACATATGTGGTCTCCTGAAACTATTTCACTCCTTCAAAAGTCATCAACTCAAAATGATTTAGAAACCTATAAAAAATTCGAGGATGCGGCAAATAAGGATTATTATGGTGATATCACTATAAGAAATTTACTTGAGATTGACTACAAAAATTCAAAATCAATAAAGCTAGAAGATGTTGAGCCTGAAATTGAAATCTTAAAAAGATTTGCAACAGGTGCGATTTCTTTAGGTTCTATATCAAGAGAAGCTCATGAAACATTAGCTATAGCAATGAATAGAATAGGAGCAAGGTCAAATACAGGTGAAGGGGGAGAAGATGAAACAAGATATAAACCTGATTCAAATGGAGATTCACGAAATTCTGCAGTCAAGCAGGTTGCATCAGGAAGATTTGGAGTAAATACAAATTATTTAGTAAATTCAAGAGACATACAAATAAAAATGGCTCAAGGAGCAAAGCCAGGTGAGGGGGGAGAAATACCTGGGCATAAAATATCAGAATACATTGCATCAATCAGAAAAACTACACCGGGAGTTGAGCTTATTTCCCCTCCTCCTCATCATGATATTTATTCTATTGAGGATATGGCTCAGCTAATTCATGATCTCAAAAATGTTAATGAAAAAGCAAGAATACATGTAAAATTAGTATCCGAAGTAGGTGTTGGCATTATTGCAGCTGGAGTATCTAAAGGAAAAGCTGATGTAGTATTGATATCTGGTTTTTCAGGAGGAACTGGAGCGTCTCCAATATCATCGATTAGACATGCTGGACTTCCTTGGGAATTAGGAGTAGCAGAGACTCAACAAGTTTTAGTTGAGCAAGGGCTTAGAGATAGAATAATTCTTCAAACTGACGGGCAACTAAAAACAGGAAAAGATGTAGCTATAGCGACTATGCTTGGAGCAGAGGAGTGGGGAGTAGCAACTGCTTCTTTAATAACTATGGGTTGTATTATGCTTAGAAAATGTCATCTAAACACATGCTCCGTAGGCGTAGCAACGCAAGACCCAGAATTAAGAAAATTATTCAAAGGAACTCCAGAAGCAGTAATTAACTATTTTAGATTTTTAGCACAAAGTCTCAGAAGCGAAATGGCAGCTCTGGGTTTCAAAACAGTTAATGAGATGGTAGGCAGAGTGGATAAGCTGAAACAGAGAAAAGATATAGATCACTGGAAAGCTAATAAAATAGATTTATCAAAAATACTTTATAAACCGTCAGGCATTGAAGGTTTTGAAAATTATTGTTCAACTTCTCAAGATCATCAGTTAGAACTTGCTCTAGATCAAACAATATTATCTAATTTGAACCTTGAGAAGATATCTAATCAAAAAACAGAATTAGATTTTAATATAAATAATACCAATAGAACAGTTGGAGCTATTATTTCCGGTAAATTAACAAAATTATATGGTGATAATGGACTACCAGAAGATACTCTTAAAATAAACTTTGAAGGATCTGCTGGTCAAAGTTTTGGTGCTTTTTTATCAAAAGGAATTAGTTTTTACCTTAGAGGAGATGCGAATGATTATTTTGCAAAAGGGTTATCTGGAGGCAAAATAGTGGTTAAACCAAATATTAAAAATTCATCTTTTATTCCAGAAAATAATGTAATTATAGGAAATGTTGCTCTTTATGGTTCTACAGGAGGAGAGGTGTATATTAATGGAAAAGCAGGTGAAAGATTTGGGGTAAGGAATTCTGCAGCTAAAGCTGTTGTAGAAGGTATAGGAAATCATGGCTGTGAATATATGACAGGAGGAACAATAGTGGTTCTTGGTGAAGTTGGAAGAAATTTTGGAGCAGGTATGAGTGGAGGTATTTCCTTTGTTTATGATCCAAATGATCAATTTATTGAAAACTTTAATTCTGAATTATCAGATATAGAATATGTTATCGAACAATCTGATGACGATAAAAAACTATATAAAATGGTAAGTGATCATAGAAAATATACATCATCAAAAATAGCAGAAAGAATTCTAAATAATTGGAAAGATGAATTAAGACAATTTAAGAAAATAATACCAAGAGATTACGCTAAGATATTATATAAATCAAAAGACATAAACAGAGAAAAAGTAAATGGGTAGCATCTCAGGATTTAAAAACCAAAAAAGAAATACAGAAAAAAGAAAGCCAGTAGCAGAAAGAGTTAAGAACTGGAAAGAAATTTACATTCCTTGGACAAAAGAGGAGACTAAAGCTCAAGCATCTAGGTGTATGGACTGTGGAGTTCCTTTTTGTAATAATGGATGTCCCTTAGGAAATCTTATACCTGAATTTAATGATCTAGTTTATAAAGAGGACTGGGAATCTGCATACTTGAGATTATCTGCGACTAATAATTTTCCTGAATTTACCGGAAGAATATGTCCAGCACCTTGCGAAGCTTCTTGTACTCTTTCTATAAATAATGACCCCGTTTCCATAGAAATGATAGAAAAAAATATAATTGAGAAAGCTTGGGAGTCTGGCCTAGTAAAACCTGAGCCTCCAAAAATTAGAACAGGTAAAAAAATAGCTATAATTGGTTCAGGACCTGCCGGTCTTGCCGCAGCACAACAGTTGAATAGGGCTGGGCATGAAATTACAGTTTTTGAAAAAAGTGAAAAACCTGGAGGATTATTAAGATTTGGGATACCTGAATTTAAGCTTGAAAAATCAGTAGTTGAAAGAAGAATTAAGCTTCTTTCACAAGAAGGAATAATTTTTAAATGTTCAGTTGATGTTGGCATAGACATAAAAGCTAAAGAACTTCTAGAGACTTTTGACTCAATCTGTCTTGCAGGAGGTTCTACAGTTCCTAGAGACCTTCCTATAAAAGGAAGGGAATTAGATGGTGTACATTTTGCTATGGACTTTCTTTCCGAACAAAATAGATGGAATGATAATCCAAAAGACAGGGATATTACTGCAAAAGATAAAAATGTAGTTATTATCGGTGGTGGGGATACTGGAGCGGATTGTTTAGGTACTTCAATTCGACAAGGAGCAAAAAAAATAACTCAAATTGAAATCATGCCTGAGCCCCCTGAAGGTAGAGCAGCAGATAATCCTTGGCCGGAGTGGCCCATGATATTACGCACTTCTTCAGCTCATGAAGAGGGTGGCAACAGGGAATATAGCATATTAACTAAAGAGTTTAAAGGAACAGAAAAATTAGAAAAAATGATATGTGAAAAAGTTGAATGGAAAAAAGATAGTTCAGGTAAATATACTATGGAAAAAATAGAAAATAGTAATTTTGAAATCAAATCGGAACTCGTTCTTTTAGCTATGGGATTTGTCCATCCCTTACAAGAAGGTTTATTAGATGATCTTGGAGTAAATTTTGATGACAGAGGTAATGTCAAAACAGATGAAAATCTTATGACAAATATTAATAAAATATTTTCTTGTGGTGATATGCAAAGAGGTCAGTCTCTAGTAGTTCATGCTATTGCTAGTGGAAGATCTTGTGCAAAAAAAATAGATACTTTTCTTCAGGGGAATTCAAACTTACCCGATGTAAAAGGATACTTTAGAAAAGTGAATTAGGACTGAGATATACAGATGTCTAGTATCAGGATATCAATGAATCAAATTAATACTAAAGTGGGATCTTTAGATATTAATTCTGAAAAAATAATTAAAAAAATATCTGAAGCTGAAAGTAAAGAATGTGATATTATATGCTTTCCAGAGCTCTCAGTTACTGGGTATCCCCCAGAAGATCTAGTTCTAAGTGATAAGTTTATAGAAAATAATAAAAAAGCTATAAACCAAATAATTAATCATTCTAAAAATATAACAGCGATAGTTGGTTTCATTGATAAAGATAAATTCGGAACTTATAATGCAGCAGCTATTATCTCACGCAAAAAACTATTAGCTATATATAGAAAAAATAAATTACCAAATTATGGAGTATTTGATGAAAAAAGATATTTTACTAGAGGAAAAGAATTAGTTGTTTTAAATAATAAAGATATAAAAATAGGAATAAGTATTTGCGAGGATATATGGGATGATTTTGAAATTTGTAAATTACAGTCAAAGCTAAATTGTAATCTTCTACTAAACATAAATGGATCTCCTTATGACTTAAATAAAAAAGAATTAAGAAAAACACACCTTAGTAAAGTTGCTAAAGAATGTAATTCACACTTGGTATATATAAATAGTGTTGGGGGCCAAGATGAGTTGATCTTCGACGGTAGTTCAATGGTTATAAATAATAAGGGCAAAATTATATCCTATTTACCTAGCTTTGAAGAAAAAGACGAAATAATTGATTTAGAAATTTCAAAAAAAATAAATTATAAAGAAAAATCAGAAAATCATATTTACACGATTATAGAAAAAGATATTAAAATTAATAACCATAATGAAATTAAGTCTTTAGGAGAAATAAAAGAATCAAATGAACTAGACGATATATTGAATGCTCTTATATTAGGAACTAAAGACTATGCTTGGAAAAATGGATTCGAAAAATGTTTAGTAAGTTTATCTGGTGGAATTGATTCTGCTTTAGTTACTTATATTGCAGTTATGGCTGTTGGTAAAGAAAATGTAAAAGTAGTAACATTGCCTTCTAAATATTCCTCAAGTCATTCAATAATAGACTCCGAAGGGCTTTGTAATAACCTAGGCATTGAACTTATCAATATTCCAATAAAAGATTCTCATAATTCTATATTAGGAACATTAAAAAATATTTTTCAAGGAACCAAAGAAAATAATGCAGAGGAAAATTTACAATCTCGGATAAGAGGTAATTTAATAATGGCAATATCAAATAAATTTTCTTGGCTTGTCCTTTCCACAGGGAATAAATCTGAAATGGCAACTGGATATGCCACTCTATATGGAGACATGGCTGGTGGTTTTTCTGTTCTAAAAGATGTACCTAAAACATTAGTATACAAACTAGCTAATCATATAAATGAGACCTCCGATTTAGAAATAATACCAAAGAATATATTAATTAAACCTCCATCAGCTGAGTTGCGACCAAATCAGTTTGATAAGGATACTTTACCTGACTATGGAATTTTAGATAAGATTATTGAAAAATATATTGAACAAAAACAAAGTATAGAAGAAATATTAAACTCTTCAGATGTAACATCAATAATGTCAGAAGAAAGAATAATTGAAATTTTGAGAATGATTGATAGAAATGAATACAAAAGAAGACAGTCACCACCAGGAGTAAAGATAACTCCTTTGGCCTTTGGAAGAGATAGAAGATATCCAATCTCTTCAGATTATGAATTTTCTTATAAAAACTTTACTGATTCCTAAAATTTTCAACATTATGATATAAGGTTAAAAGTATGATTATGAAACTCTACACATTCATAACAATCTTATCTTTATTTTTTGTTTCATGTGATAATGATCAATGGGATACACCAGAAGAGTCAGATTTAGTTATTCAAGAAAATAAACCATTAGAAGATTCAGAAAATAAATATAAAGATATTTACATTAAATCAACTAAATCAGTTGTTCAAATAGATTTGTATTCTAGAGATCTATCAGGGATCCCAGACAATAAAATTGGAACAGGTTCAGGTTTTCTTTGGGATAATAATGGGAATATACTAACTAATTATCATGTTATTCAGCCAGCCGTATCTAATAATAACCCTATAATTGTGGTAAGAACAATTAATAACGATGAATACTTAGCAAATATAGTTGGATTAGATTCTTCTGCTGATTTGGCAATCATAAAAATTTATAATCCTAATAATGATGAAAAAATAAATGCATTATCTCCTCTTGAGTTATATGACTCTGATCTTATATCTCCAGGCGACTTGACTATAGCAATTGGCAGCCCCTTTGATCAAGAATTTACCATGACTACCGGTATCGTTAGTGCCATTGGTAGATCTTTAGATTCAACATTTACTCCATATAAGATTCCAAGTGTAATCCAAACAGATGCTGCAATAAATCCAGGAAATTCTGGTGGCCCTCTGCTCAATAAGGATGGTAAGGTGATTGGAATAAATACTCAAATAAAAAGTAGTTCAAGGCAAAATTCAGGCGTTGGATTTGCTGTACCAATAAATTTAGCCAAAAGAGTGGTAAAAAGTATTATTAATGGGAAAGATCACAAATATTCATATCTAGGAATAACTGCCTTAAATTTAGATTTCGGAACAAGGATAAGAGCTGATATAGAAGAAAACTTCAAGGGAATACTGATACTCAATGTTTTATCTAATGGGCCTGCAGATAAATCAGGTATTTTAGGTGATTCATCTTCTTCAATGTCAAGCATAAATTATGATGGTGACATAATAACAAAAATTGATAACTTTAAAATAAATACATTTGAAGACTTAATATCCTATTTAGCACTTAACACTGAACCTGGGGATATAGTAAAAATAGAAGTAGTTAGAGATTATAAATACCTAAATTTAGAGGTTAATTTAGAGGCTAGACCTGACTAAAGAAAAATGCTTGTACGTTTATTGACAGCTGTCTTGAATGATTTAGAACATTTGTGCTATATTAATGATATATATAAAATTTGGAGATAAAAAGTGGCAAGAAAAAAAACTCAAAAAAAAGAAAACGGAACTATTGAGCTTACAATTGAACAAATAGAAAAAAGCTTTGGAAAAGGTGCAGTAATGCGAATGAGTGAAAGCTCTGAAATTGATGAATCAATTCAGTCTATATCAACTGGATCAATTGGGCTAGATATCGCGCTTGGAATAGGCGGCCTGCCAAGAGGAAGAATTGTTGAAATATTTGGAGCAGAAAGTGCAGGAAAAAGTACATTAGCGTTATCATGTATTGCCCAAGCACAAAAAAATGGAGGGCAAGCGGCATATATAGATGTAGAACATGCAATGGATCCCAGCTATGCTAGCAAAATAGGTGTTAATAATCAGGAGCTTCTAATATCCCAACCTAACTCAGCTGAAGAAGCCCTAGAGATTACAGATCACCTTGTGAGATCAGGTGCACTAGATATTATCGTAGTAGACTCTGTTGCAGCGCTAGTGCCTAATGCAGAATTAGAAGGTGAAATGGGAGACTACCACATTGGTGCACAAGCAAGATTAATGTCACAAGCATTAAGAAAACTAACCTCAACAATTCATAAAACAAATACTACTTGCGTTTTCATTAATCAATTAAGAGAAAAGGTAGGAGTAATATTTGGTTCTCCTGAAGTAACACCAGGAGGTAGGGCTCTTAAATTTTATAGTTCAGTGAGGATAGATTTAAGAAGATCAGAATCTCTAAAAATTGGAGAGGAGCTTGTTGGAAATAAGGTCAGAGTAAGAGTTGTTAAGAATAAAGTAGCTCCACCGTTTAAAAAATCAGAAATAGAGATATTGTATAACGAAGGTATTTCAAAAGAAGGGGAACTTTTAGACATAGGTGTATCAAGAAATATCGTTGAAAAAAATGGTTCGTTTTACTCGTTTAAGGGAGAAAGACTTGGACAAGGAAGAGAGTCTGTAAGAAAATTTCTTAAGAATAACCAAGAAATATCAAATGAAATTGAAGGTCTGATAATGAATCCTTCAATAGAAATTGAAGATGAGTCTCTTGATATCCTAGAGGCATAGAAACAAATTTTATTAAAATTTAAATTATGATGTAGAATCTTAATGTGTTAGTTTTAATAATAATTATAATTTTTGCATTAATGGGAAGTGCATTTATCAGTGCATCTGAAGCTTCTATCATAGCAGTTAATAAAGTCAGAATAAAACATCTATCTGATCAGGGTAATAAAAAAGCAATGGCTATAGAAAAAACTTTGGAAGAAAATGAAAAGTTTTTTGGTACTTTACTACTTTTCGGAAATTTACTAAATGTTCTTATAGCAACATTAGTAGGAGCCTTAGTCCTGAACATTTTTGGATCTGGATCAGTAAATGGAGTGATTATAGCTACGATTATTTCAACAATAATAGTTGTGAGTTTTGGAGAACTAACTCCTAAATCTTTATCTACAAGAGTAGCTGATCAATGGTCTTTATTTGTTATCAGAATCATTAGAGGATTAATGAAAATTTCAGGACCTGCTGTGTGGACATTTACACTTATACCTAAAGTTATAACTAAAACTTTACTAAAGGAATCTATAAATGATAATCCTGCTGTTACAACAGGAGAATTAAGAAAATTGATTGATATTGGAGAAGAAGAAGGAACAGTAGAATCCTCACAAGGCGAAATGTTAGAAAATATATTTAGATTTAGTGAAACAGAAATAAAAGATATAATGACACCTAGGCCAGAAATTATTTGGATTGATCAAAACTTAAGTCTAAGTTCGTTTCTAAAAATATATAAAAAAAGCCCTCATACAAGATTTCCTGTTTGTAATAAGTCATTAGATGAGGTTGTTGGAATAATAAGTGTGAAAGATGTGATGGTATATCTATCAGATGAAAAATCTGACAAATCTAAACCCGTAAATTTGATTATGAGAGAAGTAATGTTTTCTCCAGAAATGAAAATCTTAGATGATCTATTAGAAGAATTTCAAAATAGCGGAAATAAGATGACACTAGCAATAGATGAATTCGGAGATATTTCAGGATTATTAACATTATCTAGATGTATTGAGAAAATAGTAGGAGAAATTGGAGAAGAAGGTGAATCACCAGTAAAAAAAATAGTAAAAGTAGGAAATGATACATTTCTTGCTGACGGAGGAATATCTATTGACGAAATAAATGATGAAATTAAATTAGATATTCCTGAAGGAAGATATGAAACTTTAGGTGGATTTATAATAGATAGATTACAAACAATTCCAGAAAAGGATGCTAGGACAAATTTTAATGGATCAAGATTTACAATTTCAGAAATTGATAAAAATAAAATAATCAAGGTTCAAATTAGAGTTCCTTCAAACTTTATTAAGAAAAATGTTAAAACATAGTTCAGATTATCTTATATATAAAAGAATTCCTAATAATGTTCTTGCAGGGAAAAAGAAAATAATAGTTGGATGTTCAGGTGGACCCGATTCAACATTATTATTAAATATACTTTACCAAAAAATCAAGAATGCTAAAGAAAATATAATTGTTTGCCATATAAATTTCAAATTAAGAGGAACAGATTCTGATAATGATGAACTAATGGTAATTGAAAGTTGTAAAAAATTAAACTTAAGACTACTTAAATTTGAATTTGACTTGAGTTCTCATAAGTCAGGAATTCAAGAAAAGGCAAGAAATTATAGAATTCAAAAGTTTTTTGATCTATCTAGGAAATTAGATACTAGTTATATTTTCTTAGGTCATAATCAAGATGACCACATTGAAACTATTCTTTTGAATATTACTAGAGGAACAAATATTAATGGATTAAAAGGAATAAGAAGCAAAAAAATAATTCAAAGAAATAAAAAAAGAATTACTCTTTTTCGGCCTTTGATTGATATTCAAAAAAAAGAAATAGAAAAATTATGTAAAGAAAAAAAAATTAAGTTTAGATTGGATAGGTCGAATAAATCAAATTTTTATTCAAGAAACTTAATTAGAAACAAGATTATTCCAGAACTGGAAAAAATTAATCCTAACATAAGAAAGTCGATTAATAATTTATCTAAAATAATTGATAAAGAATCAAGTAATAAAATTCTTTATAATAATGAATTTGAAGGAATGAACTTAGCCCAAGCAAAAGCAATTATTTTAGATAGATTAAATAATTTAAAAAATTCTGAAAAAGGATATTTTTTTTCTTATGATCACCATCAAATGATTGAAGATGTGCTATTAGGAAAATCAAAATCTGAGAATTTACCTGGTGATATTATTTTAAATGAAAAAGATGGTTATTTTATTCTTGAAAACCTTAAGAATAAGAGGAAACAAGAGGATTTCAAGTTAAAAATAAAAATGCCTGGTAAAGCAAGAATTAATGAACAAATAACATTAGTTTCTAAAATAATAAATACTCCATCAAATCTGATTATAAATAATGAAAATAAAATATTTATAAGTGAAAAATTTATTAATAAAAATTTATATATCAGATCAAAAAGAGACGGAGACAGGTTGCATCAATCTAAAGACATGGCATTTTCAAGTAGAGTAAAAAAAATCATTTCAAATAATAAAAAAAAGAAAGAAAATGTGCTTTTACTTTGCACCGAAAAACAGATTTTATGGATTATTGGAGTTAGACAATCAATTGATTCATATGTCCAAAAGAAAGATAAAAAAGTATTAGAGTTATCTTTACTAAAAAATTCTATTTAACCTTGAAGAAACATTTATTCCTGGTTTTCTCCCTCGCCTAGCTATGTCATTTCCATCAATATTCTTAATATCAGCTCTAAATTTAATATTAGAACCTCTAGCTATGTAATTATCTATCGCAAAACCTGAGACAGGCGATTTTTCTTCAACATATTTAGATATATCTTCAGGAGATAAGTCTCCACTTACATAAATTTCTGCTCTATCAATATTTTCACCCTTAAGTTTTAGAGATATTTCTTCAACTAAACTTGGAGTAATACCTCCTCTTTCAGGAGGAGTTTCTATACGAATACCTCTCAGAGATTCTTTTAAGGCCTTACCTACTTGAATAGCCTCTTCTACCTCATCTTTGAAGGTATCAATTAACACAACTCTCGGTACATTTTTCTCCATGTGTCTGTCGAATGCTAGTGCAGCTCTGACTGTTTCTCCCATTATAAGGACTAGTGAATGAGACATAGTTCCTGAGGGAGTAGTATTAGTTAATTTACCACCAATAATTGAGCTCACTGCAGAACATCCTCCAATATATGCAGAATAATCAACTTGGCCTGCAACTGATGGATGAACAGATCTTGAAGCAAAACTTACAACAGGTATACCTGATGCCGCAACAACACAATTATGAGCGGCAGTAGCCCAAGAGCTACACGAAGTTAATGTACCTAACATTGAAGTTTCATAAAGACCAAAATTAGCAAATCTCGATCTAATTCTTATTACAACTTCGCCTTTAGAGACTTCATTGCCTTCTTGTAATGCCCATAGTTCTCTATCAGCTTCAGGAAGTACATTCTCTAGCAAATCAATAATTTGATTTATACCACAAACTACTCCTTCTGACATTGCTTCAATTTCATAAGTCACGAATGGGTTTAAACCTTCATTTCTCAAAATATTTAGTGTTCGGTGATGATAAACTTCAGAAGTATCTCCAACTATAAGAGATCTATTTATTGGTATCTTTTCATTATTTGTCATAGGTTTATAATTATACTATTTTTTTGAATAATTTTAATCTAAGCTTTATCAATCCAATTAAATCTTCAATAGCAGTTGTAAGTATATTTACACTAGTATTTGGATCATCCACCCAAACTACTGGTATTTGATCAATTTTTAGATTTTCACTCCTCGCCATAATAATCAATTCAGTATCAAAAAACCATTTATTATTAGAAACATTATTAATTATCTGATTTATTCTAGTCCTCTTAAAGGCCTTAAATCCACATTGCATATCATCTATCCCACTAAAAGGAAAGAATAACTTAATAATAAAGTTATATGATCTAGAAGTAATTTCTCTAATCATTTTTCTACCAATAACTTTTGAACCTTTTGATAATCTGGATCCAATAGATATATCATATCCATACTTGTATATAGAGTCTATAAGTGGGATCAAAAACTTTAGATCCGTAGATAAATCTATATCCATGTATGCGACTATGTCACTTTTTGATTTATCTATTGCAGTCTTAATAGCTCTTCCTCTACCTCTTTCAGATAAATGTATATATTTATCTACAATTTTTTCTTTAATCATTTTTTTTATAACCAATTTTGTTTCATCAGTAGATCCATTGTCAACTACAGTTATATTGAATGAATATTGAAGATTTTTTGAAACGAAACCTCTAACTTTTTCTAATTGGGCTCTTAAGGAATTGGCCTCGTTTAAAACTGGGAAAATGAGTTCAACATTCATCATTAATGGGAAAAATGCCTTTTATTAGTAAATATCATAGAAATTCCATACTGATTTGCCCTTTGAATAACTTCATTATCCTTCAACGAACCTCCTGGTTGCAAAATCGTCTTAATATTATGTTCATATGCTATATCAATACTGTCAGGAAAAGGGAAGAATGCATCTGAAGCTAAAATTGATTTTTCAGTCAACAATTGCTTAGCTCTTGATAGCGCAAGGTTAACACTATTGATTCTATTAGGTTGACCAGACCCAATACCTAAAATAGATTTTCCTTCAGCAATTACAATTGCATTAGACTTAACAAATTTTGTAGCATTCCAAGCAAAAAGAAGATCGTCATATAAATCTATATTGGGCTTTGATTTTGTTACAAAATCCCAATCGCTTACTTTTTCTATTTGGTTATCTTTTTCTTGAAATAAGATACCACCATTAATAGTTCTATATTCATATTTTTCTTTAGAAAATTTAGACAAAAGTAATCTAATATTTTTTTTCTTACTCAAAATCAAAAAAGCTTGATCAGAATATGATGGAGCAATTACAACATCATAAAAAGTTTTAGATATCTCTTTAGCAGTATCTGGTTGAACTTCCGTATTAAATCCTATTATTCCTCCAAATGCTGATATAGGATCACCTTTTAGCGCATTTTGATAAGCAGTTAACTGATCATTATTTGACGATAAACCACAAGCATTAGTATGTTTTATTATGCTTACAGTATGATCAGAAAAAAAATTAGCTGAAGAAAATGCTGCATCTGCATCTAGAAAATTCAAGTAGGACATTGCTTTACCGTGTAATAGTTTTGAATTAGCAACTCCTTCATTAGTATTAGAGTAAATTCCTGATTTTTGATGAGGATTTTCTCCATATCTTAAATTAAATAATTTATTTTGAGAAATTTTTAATATTTCCGGAATATCTTTCTCATCAAAATTAGAGTTTAGATATCGAGAAATATTTGCATCATACTTAGAAGTTCTATCGAATACTTTGAATGCAAGTTTTTTTCTATCTTGCAATGATAATGTTTTAGAAACCAACTTCTCTGCAAACCATTTATAGTCATTAGGATCTACAAGAACAGATACTCTATGAAAATTTTTTGCTGCAGCCCTAAGCATAGAAGGCCCTCCTATATCGATATTTTCTATTATTTCATCTTCTGAAGAATTTGGATCCTCAATAACTCTTTCAAAAGGATATAAGTTATTTATTATTACATCAAAAGGTTCAATTTTATATTTCCTTAATTCTTCAAGATGTTTTGAATTAGATATATTTGCTAGAATTCCACCGTATATCTTTGGGTGAAGAGTCTTAACTCTGCCGTCTAAGATTTCATCAAATTCAGTTATTTCTGATATAGATTGAGCTTTTATATGCAAATTTTTAATATGATTTAACGTACCACCAGTTGAAAAAATTTCATAATTTAAGGAAGTCAATACCTTGCATATTTTATCTAAACCAGTTTTGTCATAAACACTAATTAATGCTCTCATTTCATACCTGAATTATTCTATGACTACACTTTCTTCATTTATATTTTTTGGAACTAATTCACCTAATAACCAAGAATCCTTGCACTGATCTATTATATTCTGAGAATTATTAGGATCTACTATTAGAACTAATCCTACACCCATATTAAAAACTTCAAACATTTCTTTCTCATTTAGGTTCCCTTTTTGTTGAATATACTTGAAAAGATTAGGAATATTCCATGAATTCTTAGAAATTTTAGCTTGTAGATTATTAGGAAAAACTCTAGGAAGATTTTTATAAAGGCCCCCTCCTGTTATATGAGAAATAGCTTCAATATCATTAATAAATGTAAAAATATCTGACAAATATTCTCTATGAGGTTCAGCTAATAATTCTCCTAAATTTCTTTCTTCATTAGGAACTTTTTGAGATAAGTTTTTTATACTTGAGTCAGTATCAAAAATTGATCTAACTAAAGAGAATCCATTTGTATGAAGGCCACTTGAAGGCATTCCTATAAGCTTGAATCCTTCTTTTACTCTTTCTTTAGACTTAAGATTATTTTTTGTAACCGAACCTACCATAAAGCCAACTACATCATAGTCATATTCAGTGTATACACCAGGCAAAGTTGCTGTTTCTCCACCTATTACTGCACAATTAATTTTCGAACATGCTTCTGATATACCCTCAACAATTTCTAATACTACTTTTTCATCTAACTTACCAAAAGCTAAATAATCAAGAAAATATAAAGGTATTGCTCCCTGAGGGATCAAATCATTTATACAATGATTTACGATATCAACTCCTAAATTTTTATGTAGGCCCATTTTCCCAGAAATCTTGACTTTTGTTCCCACTGAATCTGTTGTTGATACTAATATAGAATCTTTTGGCAAATTATCTGTTAAGAATAATCCTCCAAATCCATCATTATTCTTTATAACATTTTTATTATGAGTAGAGCTAACATTATTAACTAATTTATCTTTTATCAAATCTGATTTATCTAAATCTACACCAGCTTTTTTATAACTAAAATTTGAATTCATTTCTAATTTTTTTCTTTTATTTTCTCTAAATGAAATTTATCAAAATCTAACTGAACAGGCATTGGGTAGTCACCTGTAAAGCAAGCTTTACAATAGCTATTTTTATTTGAATTGACAGATGTTATCAAGGCTTCTAAACTTAGAAATCCTAAAGAGTCTGCACCAATTATTTTTCTTATATCATCTATACTAAATTGGTTAGCTAATAATTCAGATGTTGTAGCCATGTCAACTCCAAAATAACACGGAGAAGTTATAGGGGGAGAAGAAACTCTCATATGAACTTCTTTGGCTCCAGCATCTCTTATCATTTCTATAACCCTAGTAGTAGTTGTACCTCTGACAATAGAGTCATCAATTAGGATTATTTTTTTATCCTTAACTACTTGATCTAGAACATTAAATTTTGTCTTAACCCCAAGCTCTCTCAATTTTTGATTAGGTGATATGAAAGTTCTACCGACATATCTATTTCTAATTAATCCTTCTGTGTAAGGGATTTTACTTTCATTTGAATACCCTATGGCTGCAGGAATTGCTGAATCGGGAACTCCAACTACTATATCAGCATCAACTGAATGTTCTTTTGCTAAGCTTTCTCCCATCTTAACTCTAGATTCATAAGCTAATTGCCCATCAATTATGGAGTCAGGTCTTGAAAAATAAATTTGTTCAAAAATACACATCTTATGATCATTTGACCTAGAATTATACTTAGAAGACTGGATACCATCTTTATTTATTACTACTGTTTCTCCATTATCAATTTCTCTTACAAAATCTGCTCCTATATGAGACAAGGCTGATGATTCAGATGAAAGGATCCATGAACCTTCTTTTTTACCTAGGCACAATGGCCTGATACCCAATGGATCTCTTGCTCCGATTAATTCATCTTTTGTCATAATAAGTATAGAAAAGGCACCCTTAATATATCTCATACAATAATTTGATCTATCAAACCAATCTTTTCCTAATGAATTAGCATACATATGTGCAATAACTTCTGAGTCAGCAGTTGTCTTATAATCAATTTGAAATTCTGATAAAAACTTTTCTTTTAGTTCTTCTGTATTGACTAAATTACCATTATGCCCGAGTGCAATTTCTCCATTAATACCCCTAACAATTAAGGGTTGAGCATTTTTTTTTGAATCACTACCTGTAGTTGAATATCTAGTGTGCCCAATACCTAAACTACCCTTTAGGTTTGATGCATGAATATTTTTAAATACATTTGCTATAAGACCTGTATCTGTTTTTTTGAATAATTTAGATCCGTCTGAAGTAGCAATTCCTGCACTTTCTTGACCTCTATGTTGTAGAGCAAAAAGACCTAGGTAAATAGATTCTGCAACTTGTTCTTTAGGACTTATTATCCCAAAAACCCCACACTCTTCGTTTAGAGATTCAATGGCCATTGATTTTCTTTGCTGTTTATAATGCAAGTAACTTAATGTTTGCATCATAGAACTTATTTATAAAGTAGATATCTAATAGGTTTTTAAGCTTTTTAATATAATCGTTGAATTATATTTGATTTATATAAAAAATATAAATAATTAACTAACTATGAAAAAATTTATTAAATCTTCTAGACCAAAACAAGTACTTAAGAATTTTATAATTTTTGTACCTTTTTTCTTTACATTAGAAAAATGGAGAATTCTAAGTTTTGATGAAAATATTACACTTATTACTAATAATTTTCTAGCATTCATATCTTTTTGTTGCGCATCAATTATTGGATATCAAGTAAATGATTTGATGGATAGAGAATATGACAAAAATCATCCCATTAAAAAAAATAGGCCGATCTCTTTAGGATTAATTAGTATTCTAGAAATAGTTATTTTCATAATAATTCTTTTCTTGATAAGTATTGCTTGTGCATATCTTGTAGATTCTAAAATAATTTATATGATATTTTTTTACATAATCTTAAGTTTTTCTTACTCAAGATTAATTAAGAGTATTCCTGCTTTAGACATACTTTGCATCAGTATTTTTTATATTACTAGAATGATAGTAGGAACATTATCAATTAATTTTGACATATCTATTTGGCTATATATATTAACTTTTTTAGCATCTTTATTAATAATTTTAATAAAAAGATTTTCTGAATCAAAGCATTATAAAAATGTTAGGTATAGTGATATTCGAGTTTTTTATTCAAAGAAATATGTCCCTAGAGTAATTTATTTAGTTTTAATACTAAATATTTTAGTTTATGCAATATATTGCTTTTCAGAAATCTTAAGTAATCAAAGAAACTTTTTATTTCTAATAACTTCCATCTTTTTTTCATATGGAATTTATAGATATTATAAAGTTACATCTCAAGGTAATTTGGGAGAGTCTCCTGAAGAGGTAATCATAAAAGATAAGCACATTATAGCTTCAGTAATTTTTTATCTAACAACTATGACAGCAGCGTCTGAATTAAATTTTTAAATAATTTTTAAGACCTTCTAAACCCGAAATTTCAGTACTTTTAGAAGAAATTTTAGATGCAGCTTTTCCTGCTTTTTCTAAATTTTTAGTCTTGAGATAAACATCTATAAATATTCCTGCGTATACATCTCCTGCTCCTATAGAATCAATTACTTTAGCTTTATGTGCAGGAATATTTATAGTTTTATTGGATGAAAAAATTGTAGAACCCTTATCACCATGGGTTATAACCAATATTTTTGATAATTTTAATAATATGGATAGGTCAATCTTAGCTGAAGTGATTTCTTCATGAGAAAAAAAGATTAGGTCAAAAAATGGAAATTCTGATAATAAGGAAAAATCAATTTTTATTTTTCTTTGATTGAAATTTCTAATCCATCCTTGAGGGATAGATGCGGAAAACACATCTTTATTATTTCTTAAAATATCTTTGGTATCTAAAATATTTATTTCATCTAGAATTGGAACAAAAAAGATAACGTCATCATGAATTTTTTTTCTTTTTAAAAACCTTAAGTCTAAATGATCAGCTCTACTTACTAGACTCATTTCTCTTAGTAAATCTTTATAACTAACCTTAAACTTTGTGGTTACCTTAGATAAAGAAAAAATAGATTTTATACTTGGATCAAAAATTTCTGTCGGATAATCTCTACCAAAAGATGATATAACAGTAACATTTTGATCAGCTTTCACTAGTAGATTTGAAATATAAGCAACTGATCCGCCAAGTTGTTCCGTTGAATCGTTGAGTATATCAATAGAGGTATTCCCTATAACTAATGAGCTGATCACCTTTTAGTTTTCTGATGGATTAATTACAACTTTTCTTTGCAAGCCTTCTCCTCTACTTTGAGTACTAACATTAGAATTATCAGCTAAAGTAACGTGGATTATTCTTCTGTCAGAGGCTGACATAGGTTCTAAGCTAATTCTTTTTCCAGTTTTTAGAACTTTTTCAGCAGTTCTTTTTGCTATACCTACTAATTTTTCTTTTCTTCTTAATTTATAGTCCTCAACATCAATCATTACATTTGCTCTTTTATCAAGATTTTTACTAGCAATGAGTCTTACAAGATATTCAATTGATGAAAGAGTTTCTCCTCTTCTTCCTATAATTAGGCCAGAGTCTTTACCTTCTAGTTCGAAAACGATAGAGCCTTCTTCCATTTCATCTCTAACATAAACATCTGCTTCTAAGTTAGCAGACTTGATTAAGTTGCTTAGTATTTTTCCAACAGCTTTTTCTAGTTCTGGATCTTTTTCAGTTGGATAATTCTTATTTTCATTTTTAATCTTAGGGCTAGGCTTTGTAATAGTAGTAGAACTTGAGCTAGATTTATTTTTTCTTGTTGTTTTTTTCTTTTTAAGTGGCTTGATAGGAGATTTTTTCTTATTTGTCTCGATCTCTTCACCCAAGTTATCAATTGGTTCACCAATAATATATACTTCGATTTCAGCTGGTTGCCCTCCAAGCCCAAGAATACCATTTCTTCCAGTATCTATTATTTTAATTTCTAGATCTTCTAGATCTTTTTTTAGAGTTTTTAGAGCTTCTTCTGTTGCTTCTTCTACTGTCTTCCCTTTGAATATTCGTGGATTCATTAGTTTCCTCCTTATTTAAATTATTAACTTCTGTATTTTTACTTTCTTTTTGTGCACTTAATTTTTCTAAATATATTTCTCTAGATTCTGTAGTACCGAAATAAAGCCTACCAAAAAGCATTAATGGTTGTTTACCTCCTACAAAGTACTGTATCGCTATACCAACTAAATTAGAAAAAAATATATATACTGCTAAACCAGCAGGAAATTGCCATGTAAATACTGCGAACATGATAGGCATCATCCAAAGCATCATTTGTTGGGTCTGATGTTGCCTGGGATCAGTTGTGGGTGCTGTAGTAAATTTTTGCTGTATGAACATTGATAATCCAACAATCAAAGGAAGTGCAAACTGCCATGGAGTGGGTGCAAATTGAACAAAATCTACAAGATCAATTCCAATAAAATTACTGTTAAAAGGTATCTTAGAAATTGATGAGTTCCAAGAATAAAAATATTTAGAAAGATCTACAAATCCTTCAGGAGATGAAGGAGCACTCTTGAGAATTGCTCTATAGAGACCAATCCAAATAGGCATTTGTATTACTAGTGGACCTAAGCAACCAATAGGATTTACTCCTGCCTCTTTATATAGAGCCATAGTTTCCTGCTGTAGCTTTTGTCTAGTTTGTGGAGTTTTATTTTTATACTTCTTTTGAATAGCCTGAAGCTGTGGTTGAAGATCCTGCATCCTTTTCATCTGTTTTGTTTGCCTGATAGTAAGTGGAATAAGAATAAATCTTACAATAACAGTAAAGCTTATAATAGAAAGACCTAAATTATTGCCTAATAAATCATAGAGAATAGAAAGACTATTTATCATAGGCTTCATTATTATGTTTGTCCAAAATAAACTAAAAATATTCATAATTAGTTACATATCTTTTCTTCATTTAAATTAAGGCAATAGTACATATCTCTTGTTTTAACCTTAAAAAATAATAATTTACTTTCTTGGGTATGAATTATCAAATTATTTTCAAAGATTAATGGAGAGCTATACAATTTTTCTTCAGTAGAATACCTACCTACGCTATTACCTTTATCAAATTCATTAATATTAATAATCTCAATACCTTCTTTTTCAGTGGGTAAAAGTATATATTCATCAGTATCGAGTTTTAGGATTTTAGGATCTCCTACAATAACTTTATCCGTATTAAATGTTTCTATAATTTCAAATTTATCAGGATGAATTGTAATTATATCTCCATTGAGAGTAAACACATAAATTTTGGAATCATTAAATAAGGGCTTAGAAATCATCCAGTTTTCTAAATCTATTTGATTAAAATTTTGAAGGTTATTTATATCTGCAGAATAAAACATACCTGATGTATCAGAAAACATTATTCGATTTTCTAAAAAGAATAATGGAGAGTTTATTGCATAGGGGAAATTAACCTTATCTATTGAAATTTCATCTAAAGAGTTATTTGAAAAATCTCCGAACTTATTAGCATCAAAAATATGTAGGGATCCTTCTAATGTTGCAGCAAAAATTTTTTCATTATTTAGGTAGACTCCATTCCAAATTTCACCAATAACAGGTATTTTGCCTACAACTTCTCCTTTTGTATCGTCATCTCTAAGAGAAATAAGGTAAATATTACTTGATTTTGGATCCTCTACACTATTTTGCTTTTCAAGGGTTGAGAAAATCAAAATATCATTAAATATTTGAAGCTTTGGGTTTATTTTGGATGGTATATTTTTATTCCAAATAACCTGGCCATCTGATTTTCTTATTTCGAAAACTTCCCCCTCACAATTTTTACCCCTGCAATCAAATTTTGCACTTAATATAGAATTTTTATATAAAATAGGATTTGAGTATGAAGTTCCTTTTTCTTCTTCAGGGTAAGACCAGTTTATTCTCGGAATACCATCATTCGAAACTATGTTAAATACCTTACCTTTATTAGATGTAACAAAAAAACTTTTATTGTCAGGATCTAGTATTACATCAGACCAACCACCTTGATGTTCAAAATTCGTACAAGAGACAAAAGTAAAGAAAGTAAAAACGAATAATAAAAGCTTAATTTTTTTATTAATGAATATAAATTTTCTAAAAGGTAATAAGGTACACTTAGATAATCTAATAAAAGAGTAAATTAGCCCTAAAATAAATCCTTTTTCATTAATTATAAATTTTGAGTATTCGGAGCAAGATATAGCGTAGCAGCATTGACTCATGAGGTATGGGGATATTGCATATTTATAAAATGATAAAAAAGCATTAGATGATTTTTTCATAATCATATCAATTTTGAGTGAAAATAATTTTATTTCATTCAATTTTTTTTCCTATAAATCAAATTTCTTTCTAAAAAAAGATTTATATTCAGAATATTGGAATTTATCTATCTTTGGATTTACGTAAATTAGCAACCAAAAACCTTTATTCATTGGAATTTCCAATTGGTTAGAAAATATTTCATTTATCAGATTTTTTATCTGTCTTTTGATTTTATTTCTAAAAACTGCATTACCAGATTTTTTTGTTATTTGAAATCCCAATCTAAAATCATCTTGGTTTTCAAGAAATGTAATTGAAACAAATCTATAATTAATTTTTTTACCGAATTTTTTTAATTCAATAAATTCTGATTTTTTTTTTAGACTGATAAATTCCAAATCTAATTAAACAGTAAGTCTTTCTCGACCCTTATTTCGTCTTCTTGCCAAAACTCTTCTTCCGCTAGCTGATCTCATTCTAGATCTAAACCCATGCACCCTAGCTCTTCTTCTATTTTTCGGTTGATAAGTTCTTTTTGGCATTTTTTCTTAAATTTCTTATTCTTCGATAATATCTTTTATTTTTCAATTATTTAATATTATCAAAAATATTGAATAAAAAAATTGTTTCTTCATAAAAACATTCATTTAAGAAAGCTTTTTATCAAAAATTCATTTAAAATGATAGGATACGAAATTTTACTGGGGAGTTTTGAATTGTCTAAGAAAGCTGAAGTTAAGTCAATTATAGAGGAAACTGAAAACATTTCTGAAGTAAATAGCCTGTCTGATGCTTTTCAGTTCTATGTGAAAACATCCTCAAGAAAATTAAATAATACAGCACAGCAAGAAATTGGAAGAATGGTTAGGTGGCTGGGTCCTGATAGGACTGTTGAAACTATCACTCCCTCAGAAATTGGAGTTTACTCAGATGAGTTTGCTAAAAGATCTAGTACAGATACTAGCCCCCAAAAAGTAGCTCATATCAAAAAATTTCTAACTTTTCTAAGATCATCTGAATTGACTAACTCTAACTTAGCCTCTCATCTTAGAATGAAAAAATCTAATGTAGGCAAAATAACAAAAAGGCTTGAAGATAGCAAGGTGCAACAAATAAATCTAACAGAAGCTGGCTATAAGGACTATGAAAAACAACTAAAAGATTTTAAGTCCGAGAGACCTCAATTAGCTGAAGAAGTTAGAAGAGCTGCTGCAGATGGTGATATTAGAGAAAATGCACCTCTAGATGCAGCAAGGGAAAAGATTGAAATGGTCAACTCTAAAATTTTTGAGATTGAATCAATTCTTAAGATAGCAAATATAATTGATAGTACTTCAGGTGGAGATAGAATCGTAATAGGATCTAAAGTTTCTGTTAAGAATCATAGTAATAATAACAATTACGATTATCAATTAGTAGAAGCAAATGAAGCAAACCCACTTCTAGGTAAAATATCAAGTGTTTCACCAGTTGGTTCTGCCATACTTGGCAGAAGGATGGGTGATGAAGTTACTGTTTCTACACCTGGTGGAGAACAAATATATACCATTGATTCCATTAATTAATTAATTTTAATGACACTAGCTAATAAAAAATCTAGTAAAGAGATTAATGCTCATTTAGAAAATGAGATCAGTAAAAGTATACAGGGTGAAGTTAAATTTGACGAAGTATACAAACAAATGTATTCCACTGATGGCTCTATTTACAGCATGACTCCAATTGGAGTCACTCTTCCTAAAAACGCTGATGATGTCTCTGCAATCATTGATATATGTAATAGAAATAATACAGCTATATTGCCAAGAGGTGGAGGTACAAGTCTATCTGGGCAAACTGTAAATTCAGCCGTCGTAATAGATTTTTCAAAATACATGCACAATGTATTAGAAATAAATCCTGAAGAAAATTATGTTATCACAGAACCAGGTATAACTATTGATAACTTAAATCAAAAGCTAAAGTATACAAATTTGCATTTCACACCTGATCCGTCCACTAAATCTCGAGCAAATGTTGGAGGTGCAATGGGAAATAATTCATGTGGATCACATTCAGTTATTTATGGTAAAACTGTTGATCAGGTCAGAGAAATGGAAGTAATCTTATCAGATAGTTCTAAAGCTTATTTTGAGGAATTGTCCGGTAAGAGATTAGAGGATAAAATCTCATTAGAAAATTTAGAAGGAAAGATCTATAGAGACGTAATGAGTATGTCATCTAAATATTATAACGAAATAAATGCTAGATACTCTAAGGTTAATAGAAGAGTAGGTGGGTATAACCTAGATATGGTACATCCAAATTCTAATAAATTAAACCTAGTTAATATAATGGTTGGATCAGAAGGGACTTTAGCTGCAGTAACAAAAGCGAAGCTAAATCTAGAACCATTACCTAAATATGTAGGATTAGCAATTTTACATTTCAAAGATTTAATTGAATCAATGGAAGCAACTGTTGCTACCCTTGAAGAAGGACCTGCAGCTGTTGAACATATTGGAAAAATGATAATTACTCAGGCAAAACAATCTTTAGGTTTTTCAAGAAATTTAGATTTCTTACAAGGAGAACCTACCGATATTTTAGTAGTTGAAATGAACGGAGAAACTGAAACAGAGGTTAGAAGTAAAATTAAGAAGCTATCTGATAAAATGAGACGACTAAATCTCTCATACGCGATAACCACTCTTTTTGATTCTGCAAAAATATCACAGGTTTGGGCTATGAGACAAGCTGGCTTAGGACTTATGATGAATATCCCAGGAGATAAGAAGCCAATTCCCTTTGTAGAAGATACAGCCGTTTCTCCAGAAAAGTTACCAGAATATGTTAAAAGATTTGATGAGATTGTAAGAAATAATGGAACCGAAGCTGGTTATTATGGTCATGCATCTGAAGGATGTTTGCATATAAGACCAACAATCAACCTAAAAACTAAGGACGGAATAGAAAGAATGATTAAGATTTCAGATGAAATTTCTGATTTAGTTAAGGAGTTTGACGGATCTTTGAGCGGAGAGCATGGAGACGGAATTGTAAGAGGAGTTTGGTCTGAAAAAATGTATGGTCCAAAAATAATAGATTCATTCAGAGAGCTTAAAGGCGCTTTTGATCCAACTAAAATTATGAATCCAGGCAAAATATTTGATACACCTAAGATGGGAGATAATCTTAGGTATGGTACAGCTTATAAATTAAAAAAAATAGATACGCTTCTAGATTTTTCAGTTGAAGGAGGTTTCGAGGGAGCCATAGAAAAATGCATAGGAGTTGGTGCTTGCAGAAAACTTAATGCTGGGGCTATGTGCCCTTCTTACATGGCAACTAGAGAGGAAGTTCATTCTACTAGAGGAAGAGCTAATGCATTAAGGGGAGTACTTTCTGGTTCCCTACAAGAAGACTTCTTAACAGATAAAAAAATGTTAGAAGTATTAGATTTATGTATAGAATGTAAATCTTGTAAATCAGAGTGTCCTGCTAATGTTGATATGGCAAAAATTAAATATGAATTTCTTAATAATTACTATAAAAAAAATAAAGTTCCACTAAGATCAAAATTGGTTGGAGGAGTCCCTAAGTTATATAAATTGATATCAGGACCTCAAGCTTTTTTATATAATTTTGCAAATAAAATGCCTTTTTCTAAAATAATTACAGAAAAAATTATTGGAATTGATAGAAAAAGAAACATGCCTAAAATAAGTTCATATACTTTTGAGTCATGGTTCAAAAAAAGAAAACAAAATACGACTGGATCAAGGGGTAAAATTCTGTTCTTTCACGACACACATATAAATTTTATTCATCCTCATGTTGGAAAAGCAGCAGTTAAGGTTTTAGAATCTGCAGGATATGAAGTAGAAATTACAAACAGAAAATGTTGTGGGCGAACACTAATATCTAAAGGACTTTTAGATGAAGCAAAAAAATATGCTGATTTTAATACTAATTTATTATCCAGTTATGTTGAGAAAAATATAAAAATTGTAGGAATTGAAGCAAGTTGTGTTTCAGCTCTGCAAGATGAGCTTCCTGATTTAGCTGACATGAGAGATAAAGCTCAAAAAATTTCAGATAACACCTTCACAATACAAGATCTTATAATGCAAATTCAAGATGATGGTAAGCAACAAATCAAGTGGAATAAAGTTGATAAAGATTTATTGCTTTTTGTTCATTGTCACGAAAGAGCTCTTAATGGCACAACTAATTCCTTAAGTTCTCTTAACTTACCAGAAAAATTTAATGCCAAACTTATTGATGCAGGATGTTGTGGGATGGCAGGATCTTTTGGAATGGAAAAAGAACATTATGAAATATCAAAAACTATGGCTAATGATAGACTCCTACCAACCATAGAAAATTCAAATGAAAAAGAAGAAATTATTGTAACGGGAATTTCTTGTCACGATCAAATTAAGGACTTATCTACTAAAAATCCAAAATATTTAGTAGAAGTTTTAGCAGAAGCTATTTTAGACTAATAAGAGTTAGACTCTGCTAACTGACCACATCCAGCACTTACTTCAATTCCTTTTTCCATTCTTACTGTTGAAGGGACATTATAATCGATTAATACAGATTGAAATGCTCTAATTATATTTTTTCTTGATCTTTTGTATTCTGAATTATTAGTAGGGTTTACAGGTATGAGATTTACATGGCAAAGCATCTCTTTTAATAGTTCTCCTAATTTTTTTGCATGCTCAGGTGAATCATTTTGGCCTTCGAGCATAACATATTCAAAAAAAATCTTTCTATTAGTTATTCTGATGTATTCTTTACAAGAATTAATTAAGTCTTCTATTGGATATCTTTTATTTATAGGAACTGTTTCAGACCTTGTTTTATTGTCTGGAGCATGAATAGATACAGCTAAATTTATTTGGATTTCTTCTCGTGCAAGTCTTAATATTTGAGGTACCAAGCCAACAGTTGATACAGTTATATTTCTTGCACCAAAATTTAAGCCTATATTACTATTAATTTTTTTTATTGCCTCAATAGTATTTTCATAATTTGCTAAAGGTTCTCCCATTCCCATGAAAACAATATTCTTAATTCCTTTATATGATTTATTAGGTTTGAGTAATATAGAATCAAAAAAATTTTCACTTTCTAATTTAGTAAAATGTACTATTTGAGAAATTATTTCCCCTGAAGTTAGATTTCTCTTAAAGCCTTGTTGGCCTGTTGCACAAAAAGTACACCCAAGAGCACATCCTACCTGACTTGATATGCAAATAGTTTTTCTTGGCTTTCGATGATTATCAGAAGGATAATTCATTAGTACAGCCTCAACTAAATTACCATCTTTTAGTCTCAATAAGCTCTTATATGTTGACCTATCTTTTGAAATTATTCTATTTACTTCTTCTAAAGTCCCAATATAAAAATTTTCTATTAGAAAGTCGATTAATTTCTTGGAAATATTAGTCATATCATTAAACGAAATTACATTATTTTTATAAAGATACCTCCAAATCTGATCAGATCTAAACTTTGGGAACCCAAAATCTTCAATCATTACGTCTAATTCTGACTTTGAAAAACTATAAATATCATTCATTATAAGTTTGAGCTTAATAAAATTTTTTATATTTAATATTAGTCTAACAATACTAGTTTATCTTATGCTAGGATATACTAGAAGAACTTAGCTAAACCATGGTAAATCTTAGAAATATTAATATAAATAAATAAAAGTAATTTGGGGTTATGAAAAATAATTTTATACATCAATTTGATGATTCTGAAGCTGTTCTGAAGACTGAAAATCTTAGTGTCTTTTATGGTAAAACACAAGCAGTAGACAAGGTCAGTTTTAGTATTCCAAAAAAGAAAATAATAGGTCTTATAGGTCCATCTGGTTGTGGGAAAAGTACCCTAATTAGATGCTTTAATAGAATGAATGACTTAATCCCTTCTGCTAAAGTTGAGGGATCTGTATATTATAATGATACTTCTCTATACTCAGAAAAAACTGATGCTACTCAAATTAGGTTTAAGATTGGTATGGTTTTTCAAAAACCTAATCCATTCCCCAAAACAATTTTTGAAAATGTTGCATTTGGACCGAAAATTAATAGTTTCCCTCAAAGTGATATAGAAGGAATTGTTGAATCATCCTTAAAAAAAGCTGCTTTATGGGATGAAGTTAAAGATAGGCTTCAAGACAATGGATTAGATCTTTCTGGGGGGCAACAACAAAGGCTCTGTATTGCAAGAGCTTTAGCTATTAATCCAGATATTATCTTAATGGATGAACCAGCATCTGCTTTAGATCCAGTTTCTACTTCAAAATTAGAAGATTTAATTCAGGAATTATCTCAAAATGTAACAATAGTAATAGTTACACATAACATGCAACAAGCTACTAGAATATGTGATTTCGCTGCAGTTATGATGGCTGGAGAAGAAAGAATTGGTAAGCTTATAGAATATGGTACAAATGATTCAGTTTTTGGTAACCCTAAAGATAAAAGAACTGAAGATTATGTAACAGGGAGAATTGGGTAATGGCTAGGTTAGAATTTGATCAAGAATTAGAAAGATTAGAAACTAAAATCAAAATTATGGCTTCTACAGTTGAATCATCAATTGAAAAATCAATAAAATCTTTACTTGAACAAGATATAGAGTTAGCAAAAGATGTTATCAAGGGAGATGATTTAATCGATAAGATGTGTAACGATCTAGAAGAGTTATGTATGGTAATACTTAGAAGGCAAGCCCCTCTTGCATCAGACCTAAGAGAAATTGTTTCCTGTATGTACGTAATAGAAGAATTAGAAAGAATAGGAGACTATGCTGAAGGTATAGCTGTCCTAACAATAAAAATGGGAGTTCGACCTCTTCCAACAGATTTAGTAATTATCCCTCAAATGAGTAAATATACTGTTGAAATGTTAAGAATGTCTACAGATACATTCTTAATAAAAGATTCTGAAGAAGTAAAAAAAAGATTTGATGAAATAAAGGCTCAAGATGATGTCATAGATAATTTAAATTCTGAAGTAAGATTAAGATTAATTGAACTTATGAAAAAAAAACCTCTTGAAATAGAAAGATCAACTTATTTACTTTGGGTAGCCCATAACCTTGAAAGAATTGCTGATAGAGGCGTTAACATTGCTGAAAGATCAATGTTTTTAGTAGGAAATTAGCTTTTCCCTTAATCATAAAATGCCTTAATTAAATTTAAGACACTTTATGTTGGGAGGTAGTATATAAATTTTAGTTTTTCATGGATACTAGCTGAGATTTTTTTATCAAATTTTGCTTTCTCAGGTCTAGAACAAATTTTTGATTAGAACTATTTTCTTGAGCAAGAACCCTATGAACAGTCCTAGTAGATATTTTTAATCTTTTAGCTATTTCCTTATTACTTACATCAGATCTTTTCATACTAAAAATAAGTGAATTTCTATTTATTTTAGATTTAGAATTATCAAGTATTGGATCGTCATATTTACAAAGAGGCAAAGAACAATTCAAGCAACTATTTGCATATTCACATCCTTCATCAAAAAATAATTCATTTGAAGAAAAGCTTTTATCTTCAATCATTGTCATTTATTACTCCTTATATATGGTTACAGTTCTCTGAAATATAAAAATAGTCTTGAGAATACTTATTTTTCTTAATATTAAGCTTTACTAATGCATCTACTTCTTTTAATTTATAATCTTCAAAATTTATAGCCTCTAGAATCAAAAAATTTGAATTTACTGTTTCAATATTAGAAAATAAATATTTTGAATCATTGTAATAAACCTCATTATGATTTTTTGAGAAAAGAAAATCAAAATTCTTAAATTCATTAATCTTGTTTATCATTTTTAGAACGCCAGGATAAAGACATTCAATTATAGAGTCACTAAAAACAGCTGATACAGATTTTTCATTTTTATTCCTAACAATAGCCCATATCCTTAAGTCATTCATAACTTCATGCCAACAATAGAAACATTCAACCCCTATGTTATATTCACACTTATCATGATTTATTATATTTGTAGCTATAGATCGAATTAGATTATTATTTACTAACCCAACCTCTTCTGTTTTATGTAAAATACTATTTGAAAATCTTGTAGTCATAACAACTCCTTAATTAGAACATATGTTCATTTTAGAACAATTGTTCTAATTAAGTCAAGCATATTAATTACAGGATATAATCAATATCCTTCGTACGACTGAGTAGGAAATTCTGGGGTGATTGTGGGAGCAAATGTGTCAATATCTAAAGATGGATTCAAGATAACTTTTACATCAAAATCTAGTTCTAATGTTATCTTATCTTCTACACTAATTATGAAAAAAAGTTTTGGGATATCTATATCAAAATCACTAAAAGGAAATGAAATAGACGCATTGCCCTTAATTGAACCTAATTCTGATTTTGCTACAACATTCCAAGTTTTAGATTTAGTGACCCCATGTATTGTCAAATCTCCAGCCATTTGAAATTCTATATCATTAGAATTTAAGTTAGTCAGATCACTCATATCTAGATTCTTGAGTTCATTTACTAGAAAAAAAGCTTGAGGGAATTTATCTGTTTCTAAAGCATTACCTCGCAAGTAGTTATCTCTACGAGATTCATCGCTTTTCAGGTTAGAAAGATCAATAGTTAACAAAGATTCGGGAGTAGGTTGACCTGTGGCATCGATATATATACTTCCGAATACATCTTCTGTATAACCAACAGCATCTATAGGGTAAGATAATCTTGCTAATTGTTCAGTTACTCGATAATTAGCACGTATAGAATTATCAGAATCATTCCCAAACTCTAATATAATCATAGAATTTTCTAAATCTGAAGCTATTTCTTCATCTGATTTTTCTAATTTAGTATTATCAATACTATTTATTGCTTTTTTTTCCGGTTGCACCTTATCATAAGATTGTGTATTTTCTGATATTTCTGATTGAGTTTTTGCTACTTCTGGAGGTGAAGGATTGATATCCAACACATTTGATTCCTGGGTACCACACGAAATAAAGTTAGCTAACAGAATCAGGATAATTAATTGTGGAAGTAAAAAATTAAATTTCATTATAAAGTCCATCCATGAGTTTATTTTTAAGGGTCTACATTTCTAGACTATATGAATAAATTATAAGATGTATAAAAGTTATTTGTTAGCAAAAAAATGTATGATATTTCAGACTATAAATTTTATTATTTCTTGATAAAGCTTGATGATAATTAACTAATATAGAATAAAATTGAATTATGGTAAAAAATAAAATAGAAAATAGAAATTTTATTTCTGACGAAAATCTTTGGGACTATAAAGAGTGGCAAGATTTAGAATCTAATGTTTCAAGAAAAATATTAAATTCTAAAGATCAAAAAGAGGCATTTCAAATAGGCAAAAAAATGGGTAAAAAGATCCTAAAAAACTATAGTAATAGTTTTTTTACTGTAACAAGATTTTTACCAAAAGAAAAAAGAGATCTTGTAGAAATAATATACGCCTCTGTAAGATATCCAGATGAGATTGTTGATACTTTCAGTATGAGTAATAAGAAAAAAAATCAACTTCTAGATTCTTGGAAAGAGGATTTTTTGGCATCTAGAACATTTTCTTCTATCACAAAATCAGTAGATTCAGGTATTCCAACTATTCTTTCTTGCTATAGAAAAGCTGCAGTTGAAAAATCAATTCCAGATGAATATTATATTTCTTTCATTGAAGCAATGAGAAAGGATATAGAAGTTTCAGAATATAAAAAAATGGAAGATTTAATAGATGGTTATGTTTATGGATCAGCAATAGTAGTTGGATATTTTTTAGCATATATTTATGGCCCTGAAGAAGGATATTCAGTGGAAGATTTATTAACTCCTTCAAAAGATTTAGGCATAGCATTACAACTTACTAATTTTGCTAGAGATGTATATGAGGATTATTTTAGAGGAAGATTTTATGCCCCAACAGAACTATTAAGGAAACCAACTAGTAAGGATGAATTAGAAAACTATGTCCTAAATGCAAGGAAAATTTTGGCAAATGAAGCAGAAAAATGGTATTCAAAGGCTGAAAGTGGAATGAACTATTTTGCATCTGACAGTCAAATAGCAATAAAAACTTGTTTAGAATTATTCAGAAAATTAAATAATAAAATACTTCTTCAAGATATGCCATTAGACCACAGGTATAGCTTATCAACCAAAGACAAGTTTTCTTTTTTACCGCTAAATAAATTTTGGAAACTAATACTACTGTATTTTTGATGAAAAACACGAAACCAAAAGCAATAATTATTGGAGCAGGAGTAGGGGGGCTGTCTTTAGGACCTTTGCTATCAAAAAATGGCTTTGATGTTCACATATATGAAAGTAATAAAACTATAGGTGGTAGAGCAAATATACTAAAGAAGAACGGTTTCACTTTTGATACAGGCCCTTCTTTACTAAATTATCCTTGGGTTTATGAAGATTATTTCAACTCGTTAGATAAAAATTTTTACGACTATGTCGAACTAATATCTGTTGATCCAGCTGTAAATTTTATGTGGAGAGATCATTCAAATTTTCAATTAAGCTCAGATTTTACAAATCTATCTAACGAAGTCTCAAAATTTAATTCTCAAGATAGATATGGACTGATTGATTTCTTCAAGAATAGTAACAATAAGTACGATTTAGCATTTGAAAAGTTAGTAACTAGAAATTCTTCAAATATTTTTTCTTGGTTAAAAAATACTGGCATTAATAATCTTTTGAAACTTGGTTTACTAAATAATATGTACGATGAGATAGGCAAATATTTCAAAGAAAAAAAAATTATTGAAGCTTTTAGTTCATACAGTATGTATTTGGGAGATTCACCTTTTAAGCTTCCTGGCTTTTTTAGCATTCTACCTTTCGGAGAACTGCAATACGGACTATGGATGCCAAAAGGAGGCATGTACGGATTGATTATGGGATTAAAAAAACTAAATGAAGATTTTAATGTAAAAATTCATACTGAAAAAAGGGTTACAGAAATAAAAATTGAAAATGACTATGTAAAAGGAGTTACACTTTCTGATCAAACTCATATTAAATCAAATATAGTAGTCTCAAATGTTGATTCATCAACAACTTTTCAAACATTAATTAATAAAGATAAAAATTTCAAGAAATATAAAATGACTCCTTCTGTTTATACTTTTTATTGGGGAATAAATAAAAAAATTGATTCCATGACTCATCATACAATTTTCCTTCCTAATAATTTCAAAAAAACTTTTAATGAATTATTTAGAAAGAAAGAAATCCCTGAAGATTTACCTTTTTATATATCAATACCTTCAAAGACAGATAATACATTAGCTCCAAAAGATAATTCTAGTGTTTTTGCGTTAGTTCCATGCCCTGTTATTTCAACAAATAAGTCCGGTTATAATGATGATGATATCAAAAAGATAAAATCAAGGATTTTTAAAAGATTAAGTCATCAAGAAATCAATTTGTCAGAAAATGATATTATTTTTGAAGAAGTTTGGGATCCAAATAAATGGATGAGTCAGTTTGGATTATTTGATGGTTCAGCTTTTGGACCATCGCACAACTTCTTTCAAATTGGACCCTTTAGAAATCAAAATATGTCAAAAAAATATAAAAATCTATACTTTGTAGGAGCTTCAACTACTCCAGGTACAGGTGTTCCAATGTGTGTATTAAGCTCTAAAATGACAACAGAAAAAATTCTAACTCATTACTCAAATGATTGATATATTACTAATAATAATTTCTGTATTCATTTCTTACTCACTGTTTATTTCATTAGTAAATATTTATTGGAAAGAAAAAAAAATAAATAATTTAGAAAATAATAGAATTTCAGTACTGATTCCTGCAAGAAATGAGGAAAATAATATTTCAAAATGTGTTAGATCTATACTTAAGAGTAAAAGTTATTTTTCAGAAATACTTATTTATAATGATCACTCTGAAGATAATACTCAAATTGAGATAGATAGATTATTAAAATTAGATAAAAGAATTAAAAAAGCTAATACCAAGTCATTATCAAAAGGTTGGATTGGAAAATCTTTTGCTTGTTACCAACTTGCAGAACAATCAATAGGAGATTGGATTTTATTTTTAGATGCAGATACTGAATTTTCAGGAAAGATAGAAGATATGGTTTCCTTAGCCAAAGAAAAGAATGTTTCAATGCTTTCCGCCTGGCCAATGATAAAAATGGATTCTATATCTGAGAAAATTTTTATGCCTATATTAAATTTTGTAGTTTTTTCACTATGCCCAGTTCCTTTCTCAAAAAAATTAAATTCAAGAAATTTAGGACTCGCACATGGAGCTTGTATTCTATTTAATAAAAAAATTTATTCAGATCTTGGAGGGCATAAATTAGTTAGGAATGATCTTTTTGAAGATACTAGATTGGCTAGAATTTGGAGAGATAAAAAAGAAAAAAATTATTGCATTGATGGAAAAAATATTATATCTGTAAAAATGTATAGTTCATTTTCTTCTATCTGGGACGGATTTCTAAAGAATTACTATCCTAGTTTTTCAAAAGAAGTTTCATTTTTCATTTTTCAAATATTCTTCTTTCTTTCTTATTTTCTATTACCAATATATTTAATTTTTAAAATGATCAATAACTTTGAAATTATAAACTTACTCTTATTATTTTTTATATTCTTGCCTAGAATCATTATAAGTATTAAATTTAAACACAGTTTATTGTCAGTAATATTCCATCCTTTTGCGATTTTAACTATGATCCTATTAGGATTTAATTCATGGTGGAGCTTCAAATATGGTAAGGGTCTAAAGTGGAAAGATAGGATATATGAAAAATAAAAAAGAAGTAGTAATAATAGGAGGTGGCTTAGGAGGAATAGCAACTGCAATTTTTCTTTCTCAAAGAAATTTCAAAATCACAATAATTGAAAAAAATGAAAACATAGGTGGAAAGATGAATTTTTTTACAAAAAACGGATATTCATTTGACACAGGCCCTTCATTAATAACTATTCCTTACATTTTTGAAAATATGTTTAGTAAAGTAGGTGAAAAAATGAGTGACCATTTAGATCTTATTAAGATTAACCCATTATTTAAGTATATCTTTTCAAATTCTGACATAATATACGATTCAAATTTCAGCCTTATAGAAAAAAATGTTAATAATAAAAATTATAAAGAACTTGATAATTTTTACGATTTTATGACTAAGGCATCAAAGCTTTATAATTTATCAGAGAATACATTTTTCAAGAATGAAATCTTTTCAGCTCCTTCAACTAAAGATCTAAAAACTTTATTACGATCTCCCTTTACTCTTTTTTTCAAAAAATATAGCGACTTAGTAAATAAAACTTTCAAGGATCATAGGCTCAGAAAAATCTTTCTAAGATATCCAACTTATGTTGGAGCATCTCCTTATAAATCACAAAGTATTTTATCGATTATTCCATTTATGGAGCTTTCTTTTGGAGGATGGTATACAAGGGGGGGCTTATATAAAATAATTGAATCTTTAGAGAAAATCTTAATATCCAATGGAGTTAAGATAATTCTGAATAAAAAAGTTTCTTCAATTAATATAAAAAATAAAAAAATCGAATCTGTAGTTTTAGAACAAGAAGAAAATATTTCAGCTGACATAGTTGTAAGCAATGTTGATCCCATAATAACAAAAACAATGCTAGATAAAAATTTTAGATTATCTGAAAAAAATTTATCAATGTCAGGATTAGTTTTTCTTGTGGGAGTTGAAAAGAAAATAGATAAATTACATCACCATAATGTAATATTTTCAGATGATTATGAGAATGAATTTAGAGAAATTTTTGAAAAAAATATTTTCCCAAGTGACCCAACTATATATATAAATTGCCCAACAAAAACTGATAAATCTCTAGCACCTGAACAATGTGAGAGCGTATTTATAATGTGTAATGCTCCTGCTAATAAGCGTATTTGGGGAGAAAGTGAAATTAAAGAAGCTTTCAACAAGGTATACGCTAAATTAAAATCTAAAAACTTAAGTGATATTATAGACAAATCTAATTTTATAAAGACTATTACTCCTAATGATTTAGAAAAGAAGTTTGCAGCTCCATTTGGATCTATTTATGGCAAGGTTTCTCATGGAATAAGCGGAACTGTTTTTAGGCAACCAAATAAAGATAGTAAAATTAATGGACTTTATTATGTTGGTGGAGGAGTACACCCAGGTGGAGGGACTCCAACGGTAATTATGTCTGGAGAGATAGCCGCGAATAGGATAATTAGAGATTATGCAAAAGGCTAAAAAATTATTTTTATTATCAAGTGCATCATTATTTGTAATTTTATTATTTGGTGGTGTATTTTCTGAACTTGGATTAGTATCTAATCCTCCTGACTGGGCGCCAAATTTATTTATGATTTTTGGAAGTTTATTAATTATTATTTTTTCCAAAAAAAAACTTGCCCTTATCTTAATTTTATGTGGAATAGTAGGATTTTTTTATGAAGTTGCAGGCGTACATTTAGGGTTTCTCTTTGGAAGTTATAATTATACTGATGTATTTAGCCTTAAGCTTTTTTCAGTTCCAATAGTTATGACTTGTGCATGGATTATAGTACTAACCTTCACACTTAGCCTGATACAAGATTTGCCTAAAACTTATAGTTTTATTGTTGGGGCATTAGTTATGGTTGTTGTTGATCTATTAATTGATCCTGTTGCGGTACATGGATTAGAGATATGGAAATGGGATTCTGAAGGTATTTATTACGATATACCATTTCATAATTTCTTGGGATGGTTTTTTTTATCTATTCCTTTAATAATTTTATTTTCATTTTTTAAATATAAAATCAATATAATTAGTCAAATTATCTCATCATCAATACTTACTTTTTTTGTAATTATTGGATTAATAAATGAAATATTCTTAGCTAGTCTAATAGGAATAATAATTATTGTATTTAATACTACTCTGTCTTATAGAAGGTATAAAAAAAATCAATTAATATAAATCAATGCAAAGAAGAAAATATAAAAATAATGATAATCTATCTATAATTGGCTTAGGTGGAATATCTATAAAAGGGCTTGGTAAAACTAAGGCTTCTGAGGTAATTTCTTTTTCTATTGATAATGGAATTAATTATTTTGATGTAGCCCCTGGTTATGGAGATGCTCAGGAACTAATGGGAGTGGGCTTATTACCATACAGAAAAGATGTCTTTTTAGCTTGCAAAACTAAGTTTAGAGATCTTAGAAACTCTCAATCAGACCTTGAGAATTCACTTAAGCTACTTAAGACAAATTATTTTGACCTATATCAGCTTCATGGGATGAAAACTTTAGATGATTTTGAAAAAGTTACTTCAAAAAATGGGGCATTAAAAACACTTATAGAAGCAAAAGAAAAAGGATTAATAAGATACTTAGGATTTTCATGTCACTCTATAAAGGTTGCAAAACTACTAATCAATCTTTCAATTTTTGATTCTATATTATTCCCAGTTAATTGGAATCTTATGATTAAGGAAAATTTTGGTGAAGAAATACTAAAGTTATGCGAAGAAAAAAATATTACTGTTCTTGCTTTAAAATCTATGGCTGAAAGAAAATGGAAAGAAAATGAAAATAGACTATATAAAAATTGTTGGTACAAACCAATAAATGATCCTTTTTTAATGGATCTATCAATAAAGTTTACTCTTTCTAAGAATGTTACCTCTTTAATTCCTCCAGGTGATCAAGGCCTTTATAAAAAATCTATCGAAATAGGAAAAAATTATAAAAAATTATCTAAATCTGAGTATGAATACTTATGTAATTTGTCCCCATCAAATAATCCAATAGGTAATGTAGATGAAATATTTATTTAATCATGAATAAACGAGAAATTAAAGCCTTAATATTTGACGTTTTTGGTACTGTAGTCGACTGGAGAAGTAGTATAAAAAAAGGATTAAGAAATTTTCTACCAAAAAATATTAGCGAGGATGAATTAGAAACTTTTGCAGTAGAATGGAGAAGTGGGTACTCTGAATACTTGAATAATTTTAATGTAGGCAAAGAAGTTTGGAAAAAAATAGATGAAGTTCATTTAGAAAAACTGAACAAAATACTCAACAATAGAAATCTTTCAAAATATCTAAATGAAAAAGAAATTATTGAAATAAATTTCTTATGGCATAAGCTAGATCCTTGGCCTGATACAGTTGAAGGATTAAGGCTTCTTAAAAAAAAATTTTCAATTGGCACGCTTTCCAACGGAAATTTTTCTCTTCTTCTTAATATGAGTAAGAATGCAGACCTTAGTTGGGATTTTATATTTTCGGGAGATATATTTAAGAAATATAAGCCCAATCCGTATGTTTATAAGAGGGCATGTGAATACCTAGACCTAAGTAGTTCTGAAGTTGCGCTAGTAGCTGCACACGAAAATGATCTTTTAGCAGCTAAAGATGCTGGACTAAGAACTATTTATGTAGAAAGAGTGAATGAATTTAGTACATATAAGCAACCTAATAATATTAATTCATTTGATTTTTTAGCTGAAGATTTCATTGATATTTCAACAAAGATATAAGATTGTAAACTATTTAAGTATAGAATATGCAGATTTAAATTGTTTATTAACATTAATATTCAATCTAAAATAAGTTAAATTAATAAGACAAAAAAGAAAAAAATTTATTCTCAACAGTAGAGTAAATTAAAATATTATTGTTGTAATAATGAAAGGAAGCAATAAATTGAAAAAGATAGTTTTATTCTTAACTATAATGATGGTAGCTTTATTTGCATGCTCATCTACTGAATCAGAAGTTGTTGTTGAGGACGGGGTTGAAGTTGTAAAAAGTACAGTCAATGTAACTATGGCCGAGTGGGATGTAAATGTTGACCCTAACTACAAAATGGGCAAGCATATTAGTCCAGGTGAGCTCACATTAAATCTTACGAATGAAGGAATGTTAGAGCATAACCTAGTATTGTTAAATAATAATAAACATGAGGATCTTGAACTCACTGAAGATGGAACAATGGCCGATGAGAGCAAATTAGATATCCTTGGGAAGATTGAAGGGTTAAAGCCTGGCGAAAGTGGTCAAATAGTCATTTCTGATTTACCAGCAGGGACATATGCTTTTATTTGTAATACTCCGGGTCATTATACTGAAGGTATGGTTTATAAGTTTATATCAAGATAAATTCTATTATATTGATAGTTTAAAGAGCAGTTTTATCAATAGAGCTGCTCTTTACATTTAAGGACATAATAATTTTTATGTTTATAATATCTTTATGCGAAATATGAATAATAAATCTAATGAAATTTTTCCAGTAGTAATTATTGGAGCAGGAATAGCTGGTTTATGTACAAGTTTTTATCTAAAAAAAAGATCTATTCCGCATATTATTATAGAAAAAGGAATAGTCGGAAATACTTGGATAAATGAAAGATGGGATAATTTCTACTTAGTTAATCCCAATTGGGCAATGAATATTCCTGAGTTTGGGTTCAATTCTGAGTATTTCCCTTCGGAAGATCCAGACGGCTTTCTGAGCAAGAAAGAAATATCAGATTATATAAAATCATTCGCAAATTTCTTAAATTCTAAAATATACATAAATGAAGAAGTGACTAAAGTTTTAAGAAGTATTAATTCTTATAAAATATTTACTACAAAGAGAATTATTTCTACCAAGATATTAGTACTAGCTACCGGAGCTTTTGGTAATCCATTCATACCTGAATTTCATAAAAAACTTGATAGTGATATTTATCAAATACACTCATCTAAATATAAAAATGCTCAGAAATTACCAAAGGGTGAAATACTTGTTGTTGGTTCAGGTCAATCTGGTGCACAAATTGCGGAGGATCTACTTGATTCAGGGAGAAAGGTATGGCTTTCAGTTAGTAAGTGTGGTCGAAGACCAAGAAAATACAGAGGTAAGGATTCTTCATTTTGGAACTACCAAATGGGTTCATTTGATAAAACAATTCATGATGTAAAAATTCAAGATAGATGGAAATGTAGTGCACATACATCTGGTGCAAAAGGTGGTCATGATATAAATCTTATTGATTTGTTAGAAAGGGGTTTGAAATTATGCGGATCTATAAAAGATTGCTCTAACAAAAAAATATTTTTTGATGATAATGTTTACGAAAATGTTATGTTTTCAGATACTTATTCTATTAATTGGAAAGAGAATGTTGATAAGTTTATTAGTAAAAATAATATTAAGGCACCCGATGAATTAATAAAAGCTGATAAAAGAATACAAAAAGAAATTCTAGTTAATATTAAAAATATTTCACTTAGTGAAAACATAAATACCATTATATGGTCAACAGGATTTAGGTATAACTATGATTGGATTAATATGGATATAACTGATGAGAAGAATCACCCTATTCAATATAGAGGTGTCACTAAATATAAAGGATTATATTTTATGGGGTTGCAATGGATGCATTCATCAAAATCCGCTCAATTCATAGGAGTAGCTGAAGACGCAGAATATATAGTAAATGATATTTTTTCTAAAAATTTATTCTCTTGATCTATATTCTTTCGTTTCAAATGAATAATCTGAAAGCTCGCAAACTAATCCTTCTGAAGTCTCCTCACAATTTGAATTACTTTTAGGTAAATCATATAAATCGTACATAAGTACTTGTGTAATAAAAAAATAGATTATTGCTATGGATAATAAAACCCATGCTATGTTACCTCTACTTAGGACCATAACATTTAATTCAAAAAAATCCTTATAAGATCTAATTTTTTTTACTATAAAATTATCCATTTTTTACTTGTTATTAATGGCGCCCCTGAGATGACTCGAACATCCGACACCCGGTTTAGGAAACCGGTGCTCTATCCTCTGAGCTACAGGGGCATGATATTTAACTCTTTAATTTTATAACAGAATAAAGAGTAAATATTATGAAAAAATAAAATAATAACTTAGATCAAAAGGGTAATAATATAAATAATTAGACTTTCCTCCAAAAAGGATCTCTTTTTTTTATATTTTTCAGTATAGATGAGTCAAAAGGATGCATTTTATTTTCTTCTGCAAATTCATCGGGATTCCACCCGATTTTTTCGTGAACTTCTTTTTTTGAATAATAGAGCAAATAAATAATCTCTATAAACATTAAAAGTTCATTAGGAATTAAGGCTTCCATTAATTCAATTATTTCTACTTTTTGTGGCCCAGATAAAGAGGATGGTCCCCCTCCAACTCTTGTATTAGGTTCTTTCTTTATAAAATAAATTATTTGATCTAATGAAATTTTATATTTATTATTTTCTAATATTAGTTTTTCAAAATCAAATAATGAAATTACCGCAGTAGCAGAAGGCATAAGTTCATCAGATGGAATTATTTGATCAAAAAAAGAATATAAAATTTTAATTTCATTACTATTAATTTTCATAATTCAATTTCCTAGTATAATATCAGCTGTTCTTAGTGCTATAGCTTGAATCGTAGGAGTAGGGTTTACAGCTGCAGAAGTTGTAAAAACAGATCCATCTATAATAAATAAATTATCAATATCATGAGTCTCACAATTAGAATTAACTACTGAAGTTTTTGGATCGTCTCCCATTTTTGCAGTTCCCATCAAGTGCCAACCAGCAGTTTCTAGCAAGGGATTATGATTTACTTCATAGCTACCTGCTTCTAATAATAATTTTTCAGCTGACTTCATTCCATGATCAAGTAAATTCCTCGTATTTTGAGATGTCTTATAAAATATTTTAGGTAAAGGCATACCATTTTTATCTTTTCTTGATTCATCTATTTCTACTCTGTTATGTAATTCTGGTAAATCTTCACTAATTATTGCCATACCTAAAGATTTCTTAAATCTTCTGCTAAATTCTTTATGATGATCTTTCCCCCATTGAACATTCTTTATATTTCCAGTACCTAAAGCTGTATGGGCTGGACCATTTGATCGACTCATTTGAAAAGAATAACCTCTGACAAAGTTTCTTTTGGGATCTGTTTCATAAAACTCTTGAACAATTATGATATTTGCTAATGGACCTAAGGTGTAATTTACATCTTCCTCAAAATATCCATTTACCGAGGCATATGGGTGGAACATTAAATTTTTACCTAATAAACCTGAAGAATTTGCTAGACCATCAGGAAAGTTCTTTGATTTACTATTTAGTAAAATCCTAGGAGTTCCTATACCATTACAGGCGAGAATAACCTTACCTGCCTCTTGAAAACATTGATTACCTTTTCCATCGATATAAATTAATCCCATAAGCTTACCGGAATTATCTACAGAAATATTTTGAACAGAACATTTAGTTCTAACCTCTAGACCATTTTTTACAGCAGGATTAATATATGTAACATCAGTAGAAGCTACAGATTTCCACTGTTTTTTAGAGGCAAATGTTCCATGATTATTCCATCCCACTCTTCCCTTATAATCTTCTGATGCTTGATAAGTATCTGACGGCCACCAATGCCAACCTAATCTATCAGCGGCTTTTGCAATTCTCTCGCCATCATCCCCAAGAGGCATAGGTGGCATAGGTCTCTCAGACCTTGGTGGATTTGCAGGGTCTCCATTTATTCCTGAACAGCCCATCATTATATCGTTTAGGTCGTAATATTTTTCTAAATCCTTGTATGAAATGGGCCAATCATCTGCTACTCCGTCAAGAGACTTAACCTTAAAATCTGAAGGATGGAATCTAGGTGTATGCGCTGTCCAATGGTGAGTAGAACCTCCCACAGCATTATACATAAGTGGGTGTATTTCAGAATCTTTGTCTAAAATTTCATAATCATCTTCATGCTTCCTAATATTTGGATTGAAATGAAATGAGTTCTTAAGATTTACTTCCCAGTCATCAGTATCACCAGGATAATCATCTTGATTAAACCAATCACCTTGTTCTAAGAGAACAACTTTGGCTCCACTCTCAGATAACTTCCAAGCACATGCTCCTCCTGAAGCTCCAGATCCAACTATCACTATGTCAACAAAGGGCAGATTTTTAGGCAAAATTATTATTCCATATTTAAATTTTATTTTAGAATATAGTTATACTATTAAGATTTAGGTTTACAAAATGATTAAAGGCGCATTAACTTCAGTAATTCTAATGTTTGTATTTATACCAATTCCTATTGTTCATTTTTTTGCAGTTCCACTTAGTCCATTTATAGGAGGATTTATAGGAGGAGCAATAGCTAAAGCTGAAAAAGAAAAAATTATAATATTCAGTTTTATAACTACTGGAATCACTTTTATTCCTTGTCTAATAATTATTATTTATTCAATAATCCAAATGATTAATGAATCTGAAGTAGCAGGAATGAACCCATGGTGGACAATAGTAATTTCTACAGCATTAATACCTTATACCTGGTTTGGCAATTTAGTTGGAGCACTAATTGGATATACAGCTAGATCTAGAGCTAATTAATTACTATTTATTAATATAGGTATTTTACATTTTAAGAAATATGAAATTGAATTTTTAGAAAAACTATTTATTATAAAACTTTTTGGATGGTAACTAATATTAACAATAATATTTTCTTGGTTTTCTAGTTTATTCAATATTTTTGGAATATTATCTTTATTCTCAATAATGTTAACATGATAATTTTTTGAAATTTTTTCACTTAATAGTGAAAGCTGCTCTTTCTCAGTAGAATTTTTAGCAATAAGATTTATATTTTGAATATTTATCAAATTAGTCTTTTCATCAAAGAATAAATTTATAAATGGATTTTTTGAAATATTAGAAAAATAAGAAATATAAAGATGATTAGGTTTGTTGATATCAATATTTGAATCAATAGGGATAACTAAAAGAGGATTAATATTTTTTACAAAATATCCTAGATCCCTGTTGCCAAATAGATAACTTATTCTATTTGAAGCATTAGATGAGATAAATGTTGCGAAAATATCTCCAAGTGAAATTCTTTCTATAATATTATTTTTTGAATTCACTATATTTACAGATATTTTTGTATCTAAGTTATATTCCTTAATTATCTTAGTTATTTTTTCTAGATACTGTTTAGCCAACTTTCTACCATGGTCATGAACATAATCGTTATAGATAACTTGTTTACTTTGACTTTCAGTTATAGGATTTAGAGGGTGTAAAATAAAAAAAAGGTTAATTTCTGAATATTCAAAAAAATTAGAATTTAATATAAAGTTTATAGAATTTTCAAGAATTTCTGAACCATCAAGGATAATTAAGATTTTATTTTTAACTGTCATAATTATGTCATATCAACTATTGGACAAGAATGATCTGATCCCCATTCCCTCCAAGATGCATCATAATTTAATACTTTACTAAAACCAGCAAGTTTCAGAGCCCAAAAAACATGAGCTGCCCTAATACCTCCTTGGCAATAGGTAATTGTAGGTTTCTGAGGATCTAAATTCATAGATTTTGCAATTGATAAAATTTCTTCCGAAGATTTTAATATAGGTATATCTCCACCAGTATTAAAATTTATCCATTCTTTATGAGCAGAATTCGGGATGTAGCCTCCCCTATCTCCTCCTCTTAAATTAATTCCATTACGCTCGTCATCTGATCTTACATCTAATATTTGATATCCTAAGTCATTATCTATTATTTCTAAAATTTTATCTTTACTAGCAAATATATCTAAGTTTGGATTCTTTGGAATAAAATTCCCCTTTTTTGGACTTTCATTAGATTGTTTATCAATATACTTCCCCTCATATTTCCATTTTGGAAATCCTCCGTCTAAAACTTTTACATTTAAGTGCCCATAAAAATTTAATACCCAAGCCAGCCTAAAAGAATAGAGACTTGAAGATCTATCATATCCTATTACAGTTGTAGAGCTCGAAATACCTAATTTAGAAAAAGTTTCAGAAATTTGATCTGGCCCCTGGATATGAGTTCTGTCTTCAAGAGAAGTCTTGAAATAATTATCATCTACATTAACCGCCCCCCTAATATGACCACTTTTATATTGTTCTTGTGAATCAAGATCTAAAATAACCAATTCAGGAGAATTTAAGTTCATATCAAGCCATTCTGTAGAGACCAAAATATTGTCGTTATGATACTTTCTTTCTTTGATACTTAAAAATTCCATAATGATTTTACCTAAAATTTTATATTATTAATCTAACGATATATTTATTCATGTATGAATAAGAATATATTTTTTTAATTATGAATCAAGAATTAATCTATAAAAATAATATAAAAAGTTTAATGTCACTAACAAACTTTGAATATAACAAATTAAAAAGAAGAGACCCAGGTTTTCACCTAGACAGGGTTAACTTTATGATGAAAAAATTTGATTATCCTAATAAAAATAAGGACTTTATTCATATTGCTGGATCAAAAGGCAAAGGATCTACATCTAATCTAGTTTCATATGGTTTATCAAATAAAAAAATTGGTTTATTTACTTCACCTCATATGCATAAATTAACAGAGAGGATAAAAATAAATAACAAATCAATATCAGAAAAATTATTTAATTTTTACTTTAAGAAGGTCTGGAAAATTGTTGAAATAATGGAAAAAGAAATAGACCAAAAACCAACTTTCTTTGAATTTATGACTCTTCTTGCATTAGTAATCTTTAGAGATGAAAAAGTAGATATATCTGTAATAGAAGTAGGTTTAGGAGGAAGATTAGATTCGACAAATGTAATTGATTCTAATCTTTCAGTTATAACTCAAATTAGTAAAGATCATACTAATATATTAGGAGATACATTGATTAAGATATCTAATGAAAAAGGAGGAATAATTAAGCCTAAAACTCCACTAATCATTTCGAAACAACTAGAAAGAGTAGAAAAAAATTTAGAAAATATTGCTAAAAGAAAAAACTCAGAAATATATCATTCTTCAGATATAAAAATTATTACTAAATTAGTAAATATTAATGATAATTTTTCACAAAATATTTTATTGAAAAACAAATATAAATTTAATCTAAATTTATTAGGAGACCATCAAATAGAAAATCTAAAAACAGCTCTTAAGGCTATTGAAGTTTTTTATCAATACAAAAAAAAAGATAAACTTGACTGGAATTTAGTTGGGGATAATATATCTAAGGCGTTTATGACAGGAAGATGTGAAGTCATTAAGTATGGAAAGCATTTTTGGATCGCAGATGGGGCACAGAATAACAAATCTTCAAAAGCACTGATTAGTACCATTAAGAAATTAAGATTTGATATAAATAAAATAATATGGATATATGGAGCTAGTGATGGACATAGTTCTTTCGAAACTATTAGAGCTATAAAAAAATATAGCCCCAAAATTATTTTAACTAAAAGTAGATTACCAAAAGCAAAAAGTCCATCAAGTATAGTCAAAGAGTTGAAAAATCTTAATTTAGATATAATAGAGTTAACAAGTAATACTTCTGAAGCCTTTAAGTTGGCTAAAAGTTTAGTAAATACAAAAGATTGCATTGTAGCCTTTGGTTCTTTGTATATCGCTGCTGAGATCGTAGAACTATTAAAAAATATTAAACCTGAAAAATATACATATGAGTAAAAAGATCGTTGTTACAGGAATGGGTTCATTGACATGTTTAGGAGATAGTGTCAATGAATTTTGGGAAAACCTTAAAAATGGTGTTTCTGGTATAAGAAGAATTTCTCAGGTTGATCCTGAGTCATTTCCATGCAAAGTTAGCGGAGAAGTGCAAAATTTTGTGCCAAGCGAATGGATGGATACTAAGGAATCAAAAAGAATGGGAAGATTTTCTCAATTAGCAGTTGCTGCTGCAAAAGAAGCTGTTGAACAATCTAATTTCATTGGAAAAGTTAAGTCAGATAGAATCGGTGTTCTGATTGGAACAGGATCAGGCGGTCTTCCTGAAACTGATAAACAAGCCAGTGTTAAGGAAAATAGAGGCGTCATGAGAATGAGTCCATTCTACATACCTTCTATGTTAGCCAATATGGCTTCAGCAAACATATCAAGAATTTATGGTGCTACTGGATATAATAGTACATGCATAACAGCATGTGCAGCATCTACTCAAGCTATTGGAGAAGCAGCAGAAATTATTAAGAATAATAAGGCTGATATTGTAATAACAGGAGGGTCAGAATCAGGAATTTGCGAAATTGGAATGGGTGGCTTTAGTACAATGCATGCCTTGACTACTTGGGATGGTGACCCCTCAAAAGCGAGTAGGCCTTTTGATGCAAAAAGAGATGGTTTTGCTCCTTCAGAGGGAGCAGGAATACTAATTCTTGAAACCGAAGAGCATGCATTGAATAGGGGAGCTAAACCTATTGCAGAAATATCAGGATTTGGCGTAACTTCGGATGCCTTCCATCTTGTTCAACCCCACAAAGATGGATTAGGAGCGTCAAAGGCAATGAATTTAGCAATTGAAGATGCTGGCATAAATATCGATCAAATTGATTATATAAATGCCCATGGAACATCAACACCAACAAATGATCGAATAGAAACCTTAGCTATAAAAAATACATTTAAGGACTTAGCTAAAAAAATACCTATTTCTTCAACTAAATCAATGATTGGACATTCTCTAGGTGCATCAGGTGCATTAGAAATTATAGCGTGTATTAAAACCACTTTAGAAAATATTATTCATCCAACTATTAATCAAGAAAATGGTGATCCAGATTGTGACTTAAACTATGTCCCTAACATAAAAATCTCAAAAGATGTTAATTATGCTCTTTCAAACAGTTTTGGCTTTGGAGGTCAAAATGCTTGCATTGTAATCAAGAAATATTAGTCATATTCGCATAATTGTTTATAATTTGAATCCCAACTTTTTGTCCCAAAAAAAAGTTATTTGCTCCACTCATACTTACATTTATAATTTGATCAGTTTTAATATTTTTTACTAAAAAAAGTTGATTTCCTTCTAAAAATTCTTCTTCAACTATTTCATATTCTTCCTCTGAAGATACTAAACTCAACTGACTAGGCCTAACATTTATGTTTACTTTCCTACCTGAATTAATTTTTTCTTCAATGACAAATTCACCTAAATCAGTTTTAATTTTTCCGCCATCAGAAATACCTTCAAGAATATTCGAATTAGAAATACTTTTGGCAATTATCTTGTGCGAAGGATTATGAAAAATTTGATAAGGTGTATCAAATTGAATTATTTTTCCTTGATAAAGATATCCAATCTTATCAGATAAACTTAACGCTTCTTCGGAATCATGAGTAATAAGAAGAACAGTACTTCCAATTTTAGATAATATTTTTTTTAGATCTCTACGTATTTCTTGCCTTAGGTTTTTATCAAGATTTGAATAAGGTTCATCCATTAATAGAATCTTAGGTTTTCTAACAAGAGCCCTTGCAAGTGAAACTCTTTGTCTTTGACCCCCAGATAGTTCATCTACATATCTTTTCAAAAAATTTTCTACTCTTAATAACTCAATAATTTCATCAACAAATTTTTTATCATAGTTTTTCTTATCTAAGCCATAATAAATATTCTTCTCAACATTAAAATGAGGGAAAAGTGCATAATCTTGAAAAATTGTACCTACTGGTCTTTTTTCAGGTGAAACATGATAAAAAGAGGAAGACATCAAATTCCCATCAACTCTGATATATCCATTACTAATTTTTTCTAAACCATTTATAGCTCTGAATAAGGTTGTTTTACCTGCTCCACTATCACCCAATACTGTAACAAACTCACCATGATTAACATCTATAGAAAAGTTATCTAGGATTGGTTCATTTTTAGTATACTTAAATGATATTTCTTCGATCTGTAATATTTTACTATCTTTTGTCATAATCCTACTTTTTTTGATAGATTATTGGACATAAATATATATGTAGGGATTCCTGCAACTAGAATTAATACTAATGAGGCTGCTGCTGTATCCATAAAAAAAGCCTCGCTAGCTGATGACCAAATACTAGTAGCCAAAGTAGAAAATCCAAGTGGACTAAGTATAAGAGTTAATGGGAGTTCTTTGATACAAAGAATAAAAACTAAAACACCTCCATAGCTAACACCGGGAATCGATAATTTTACTATTACATTGTAAAAGGTCATAACTTTACCCTTCCCTAATGAGTATGAAGCTTCTTCTAAAGAAGGATCAATTTGGCTAACGGATGACTTAACTGGAGTTAAAGCTGCAGGTAAAAAGGAAATCAAATATCCAAATATTAAGACTATATATGTTTGATAGATAAAATCTAAATAATTTATAGTAAAGAATACTAGTGACATAGCTACAACTATCCCTGGTAATGAAAGGCCTATATAAGAAGTTTTTTCAATAATAAATGAAATAATCCTTATCTTTTTTCTAATAATTAATACTACAACAGTTGCTAAAAATGTAATTATTATTGATGATATCAGTGAAATAGTTACACTACCTATAATTTCAGAGAAGAGGTCTTCGTACACGTTAATAAAAGATGTTTCAAAGAATATGCCTGAAATTAACCAGTATAAAAGAATCATAACAGGTAATAAAAAACCTAATACAGTTGGAAGTAATGCAAATGGTAAAATAACCCATTTCCAGTATCCTAAGTCTAAAATTTTTAAGTTTACTGAAGTTGAATTAGAAAAATACCTTGAGTTGGTCCTTGATCTAGATTCAATAAATAGGATAATGAAACAAAATACTATTACTAAGGAACATAATTCTAGTACACCGTAATTTCCAATACTGCTATACATTCTATTAAAAATTGCTATTGTAAATGTATTAAATCTTAGTAATGCCACTGCTCCAAAATCACTAAGTACATACAAGGAAACTAAAAGTGAGCCCGAAGCTATCGTTGGTAATACAAGAGGAATTATTATTCTATTAAAAGTTTTAGAAACACTAGCACCTAATGTTCTAGAAGCATCAATCATCTGAAAATCAAATCTCCTAAATGTTGCACATAGACCTATATAAATATAAGGATAGGTAATCAAGCCAAGAACTATCACTGACCCCGAAAGTCCATAAAAGGAAGGTAATGGTGCTATTTCAAAAAAATTACTTATTATGTCATATACAATACCTCTTGGCCCCCATAACTCAATTTGAGTAGTAGCCATAACATAACTTGGTAAAGCTATGGGCAATACACTTATAGATAACAAGTATTTAGCGAAAGGTAAATTAGTTCTAACATTCAAGAAAGCTAAAGGAAGAGCAATGGCTGTTGCTAAAAAGACTACTAGAAAAACTAGTAATATTGAATTTAAGGCAATTTTTAAGATTTTATAATTAAATATAAAATCAACAAATAAATTGAACCCAAAAGTTATTTTAAGAAATAAATATATTACAGGTATAGATAAAATAATTGAAAAAATTATTGCCCATAATATGATACCTATATAGGCAAAATTTACTGATTTAAGTTTATTTTTATAAAATGGATTAAGTTTGGATAGATTCAAAACAATTATTATTTATTACTATTTCAGTATACAATCAAATATGGAATCATGACTATCTACAGAACACTTAACAGATATAATTTTTTATTGAAATTTATTATGATTTCATTATCATTCATAGTTATTTTTATTTTCCTACTTAATTCAAGTTTTATTTTTTTAGTAATTAATGATGATCATATAGGCTATTTGTATACTGAAGAAACAAATTTACACTTTGAAGAAGATATTGTGACTAATACACTAGAAGAAAAGAAGGAACCTGAGTTGCCTCAAACCCTAGAAGATACAGAAATACCTGATTTGACTAACACACTAGAAGAAAAGAAGGAACCTGAGTTGCCTCAAACCCTAGAAAATACAGAAATACCTGAGGTTATAGCTATTGTAATGTCAAAAATTATTAGTGAAAAAAAGATTACCTCAGATGAGATCTATTTTATTGAATTAGAAGAAAAAATATGGAACTCTAATGCATTAGGATGTCCCGTGGAAGGAATGATGTATACCCAACAGATAATTGATGGCTACAAAATTAATTTTTCAATAATGAATAGTAATAATATAATCCATTCAGATATACATGGAAATTATATTAATTGTTCTGAGATTGAGCTGATAAATGAAGAGTCAAATTTTAATTTCGTGAACCAATATAATCTTGAAGAGACAAGTATCATAACTTTAGAAACTGCTACCGGAAAAACTATAACTCAAATAGACGATAAGGATTATATAGAAGAAACTATAAAAAAATTAAATCAAGATGTAATTATCTCAAATAGTAAAATTTGTATTCATAAATATAATCTTATTTTTAAAAAAAAATCAGAGAAAATATCTTTTGGGTTAGTTTGTGAAAATAATCTTAACTATGTTTATGTTGATGCACCCATAGAATCAACAAATCTTTTTATAAAAATTATTGAACCCATTCTTGCCAATCAAGAATTCCCAGGTGTGCCAAAAAATGAATAATTTTTTACCTTTGGGAAAATTAAATAATAAACTATTGATCAAAATTTTGAATGATATTAAAAATGATGGAGCCTCTCCTAAAATAGGGGAAGATTCTGCGACAATCAATATAAGAAATGATAATAATTTATTACTTTCATCAGATCCAATTACATTCGATTCTGAAAATATTGGAGAGTACATATTAGATATCTGCGCAAATGATATATATGCAGCAGGAGGAGAGCCTAAGTGGTTTCTAATTACTATTCTTATACCTCCAAAGACCTCTTATAATAAACTCAAGAGAGTTATCTCTAAAGTTAATAGTCGAGCACAATCACTTAAAGTAGATATAATCGGAGGTCACACTGAAGTTACCGAATCTGTAAATAAAATAGTTTTGAGTGGTACCATTGTAGGAAGAATCAACAAAAATTTTGTACCAAATCAAATAGTCAAAGGAAATCAATCAATAATTTTGGGTGGACAAGCAGGAATTGAAGGAAGCAAAATTATTGTTGAAAATACAGAATCCAATCATAAAATAATTACAAATCTAAAAAAAAGCATAAAAAATCTTACTATCAGTGTTAATAATATAGCAAAAATTGCAATTTCAACTGGCAAAATAATTAAAATGCATGATCCAACAGAAGGTGGAATTTCAACAGCATTACATGAATTATGCGAATTTTCAGACATTGGATGTGAGATTATTGAGAATGAAATTAAGTTTGTAGATAATTTTAATGAAGCTTGCCAGATTTTGAACCTAAATCCACTAGGTGTAATAAGTTCTGGTTGTTTATTGATGATTTGCAAAGAAAAAGATTCCTCTGAAATAATAAATAAATTAAGATCTTCTGATATTCCTGCCATAAAGATAGGTAAAACGACAAATTCAAAAAAACGTAATATTATTAAAAAAGATGGAAAAAAAGAAAACTTAGAAAGATTTGATCAGGACGAAATCATTAAAATTTTTAGGAATGTATACAGACAATCTATTTAATAAAATTGAATCATACTTACCCAAAGATGAAGTATCAAAAATAACAAATGCATTTGAATTTGCCAAAGATGCTCATAAAGGACAGAAGAGAAAATCTGGTCATGATTTTATTGTGCATCCTGTTGAAGTAGCAACTCATTTAGCAAGATTAGAACTTGACCCTAAAGTAATAATTTCTGGATTACTCCATGATGTTATAGAAGATACAAAAATTAACTCAAAAGATATTCAAAATGAATTTGGAAAAGAGATTACAGAAATTGTTTTATCTCTAACAAAATTAACTAATGATGAAAATAAACTTATAAAGAATTTAGATCAAAAGAATATGAGAAGATTCCTAGTATCAATGGCACAGGATATAAGAGTAGTCATAATCAAACTTGCTGATAGACTTCATAACGTAGAGACTTTGGAATATTTAGATTTAGAAAAAAGAAAGAAAATAGCAAAAGAGACTTTATCTATTCATGCTCCTTTAGCTCAAAAAATAGGTATGAATGACCTAAAATGGAGACTTGAAGATGAAAGCTTCAAGCACTTAATGCCGGATAAATTTAAATTAACTAAAAGATTAATTAGTCAAAAAAGAGAAGAAAGAGAAATAGCTACTCAAAAAATGATTGATCAAATAAATCATCATTTGGAAATTTCAAATATTAAAGCTGAAGTAACCGGAAGGCCTAAAAACTTATACTCAGTCTATAACAAACTTCAAAGATATAAACAATTGGGTAGAAATTTCTCTGATATTGAAGACCTCATTGCTATTAGAGCCATAGTCGAACATAAAGAAGATTGCTACGTTGTTTTAGGGAAAATTCATGACTTATGGAGGCCTATTGCAGGTTCTTTCGATGATTATATTGCATCCCCAAAAGAAAATTACTATCAATCGCTTCATACAGTTGTGATGAATGATAGTAATCAAAAAATTGAGTTCCAAATCAGATCTCAAAAAATGCATAATTTTGCTGAAGAAGGGGTTGCTTCACATTGGAAATATAAAGATTCTTTTGATGGAAGTAAACATGAAAATTTCAGCAAAGATACTTATTGGCTAAAAGATATGATGGATTTTGAAAAGGAGATAATTGAAGATAGTGATTATCTTGAATCTGTAAATAATGATATTTTGTCTGACAAAGTAATCGTTTATTCCCCTAAAAATGATATTTTTACATTACCTATAGGCTCTACTCCTCTAGACTATGCATATAGCCTTCATACTGAGCTTGGGCATTCGTGCCAAGCATCTTTTATAAACGGAATATTAAAGCCACTAAATACTAAACTGAATAATGGTGATACTGTTCAAATTCAAAAAACAGAGGTCTTAAATGGTCCTAAGCTTGATTGGTTAAATGAAAACCTTGGTTATTTGAGTACTGCAAATGCTAAAAATAAAGTTAAATCATGGTTCAAGAAAAGAGAAAGAAATGAAAATATTGAAAGAGGAGAAAAGCAAATCCTGAGAACTCTTAGACTTTCAAACATAGAGGATAGTGAAATAGTCCTAACCAATATGCTAGAAAATGATACCTACGAAAACTTTGCTTATAAAGTTGGAACTGGTGACATAAGCAATCAAAAAATTATAGACCTTATCAACAAGCAGCAATTAGAAGAAACTGTAAGAAAGATGAACTTGGCTGATGATCAAATTGAAAATCCTAAGGAAACTAGTTCAGTTTCTTCAGT
>Ga0310343_10000026_pt1 | contig 69885 bp, 61 predicted proteins | sample HC15DNA2025_MG_FD_203519 | JGI IMG/M metagenome (GOLD analysis project Ga0310343, IMG submission 203519) | Marine microbial communities from station ALOHA, North Pacific Subtropical Gyre - HC15-DNA-20-25_MG | ecosystem: Environmental > Aquatic > Marine > Oceanic | place: Pacific Ocean: North...
ACCATCGGTTACGGACTACCGGACTTCGCAGAGGAGCTCAACTACGGGGTCGATCTATCAACCATCTGAGGGTGGTACCGAGTAGGTGGGGCAAGAGCACCCCATCAACCATTTAATCCGAATACCCGATGTTTTCCCGGGCGGCCTGAATCTGCTTCTGCGTTGCCATGATGAACCTCCTTTTGGCTTGCATCGTCCTTAACGGTTTGGATTCATCCTGCGACTTTCGGTGCCTGGAAACAGGGGCGCGCGGCGGAATTTGTCATGCTTTTACGTTTTTTCGCCGTCCCGTGGCGGCCACATCAGGTAGCGTTGAGGTTCATCGTAAAAAGGAGAGTACGATGGCTGACAGCACCACCGGACCGGGCCGGTTCATTGGTCCCGTGATCGCCGCGTTGATCTTCCTTGGCGGCGGTGTCGCGTTGTTTTTTTATCCCGCCTCGCCGTGGCTGTGGTTACTAACGCTGGTGGCCCTGGCGTTGCTGGCGCAGGGGCTGCGCGATCTGCTGCAGCACCGCCACACGCTGCTGCGCAACTATCCGTTGCTCGCCCATTTCCGCTGGTTTTTTGAATTTCTGCGACCGTTTCTACGCCAGTACATTGTCGAGAATGACCGCGAGGGCCGGCCCTATAACCGGGACATGCGCTCGTTGATTTACGAGCGCGCCAAGGACCAGGTGGACGCCAAGCCGTTCGGCAGCGATCTGGACGCCTACGACAACGAATTCCAGGTGGTGACCCATTCCATGGCGCCGCGTCCCAAGCCGGACAGTGACTTCCGGGTACGGGTGGGCGCCGACACCTGCGCGCGCCCCGTCGACGTGTCACTGCTCAACGTTTCCGCGATGAGTTTCGGCTCGCTGAGCGGGCCGGCGGTGGAGGCCCTGAATCTCGGTGCCCGGCGCGGCGGCTTCTACCAGGACACCGGAGAAGGCGGCATCAGCCCCTACCATGTGCGTCACGGCGGCGATCTGGTCTGGGAGATCGGCAGCGGCTACTTCGGCTGCCGGGACCGGGACGGCTATTTTGATCGCGGGCTGTTTCGCGAGCAGGCCAACCGGGATTCGGTGCGCATGATCGAAATCAAACTCAGCCAGGGCGCCAAACCGGGCCACGGCGGTTTACTGCCGGCGGCCAAGATCACCGAGGAAATCGCCCGCACCCGCAAGATTCCGGTGGCGCAGGATTGCCTGTCGCCGGCCTATCACACCGCGTTTTCCACGCCCCGGGAGTTGCTCGAATTCGCGGCCTCCCTGCGCGCGGATTCCGGCGGCAAGCCGGTGGGCATCAAACTGTGCGTGGGCCATCCGTGGGAAGTGTTCGCGCTGTGCAAGGCGATGCTGGATTCCGGCATCCGCCTTGATTTCATCGTGGTCGACGGCGCCGAGGGCGGCACCGGCGCGGCGCCGGAGGAATTCTCCGACCATGTGGGCATGCCGTTGCGCGAAGGGCTGTTGCTGGTGCGCAACGCTCTGGTGGGCACCGGCCTGCGTCCGGACATCCGGCTGGCGGCCAGCGGCAAGGTGTACAGCGCCTACACCATGGCCGCCAACCTGGCGCTGGGCGCCGACTGGTGCAACGCGGCCCGGGCGTTCATGTTGTCGCTGGGCTGTGTGCAGACCAAAAGCTGCCATAACGATCTGTGCCCCACCGGTGTGGCGACGCAGAACCCCAACCGGCAGCGCGGTCTGGTGATCGCCGACAAAGCGCCCCGCGTGGCCAATTTTCAGCGCCACACCCTGGACCATCTGGCGGACCTGGTGGCCGCCGCCGGGCTGGACCATCCCGCTGAGCTGCTGCCGCACCATCTGCTGCACCGGCGCAGCGCCACGGAATTGATCGGCCTGGATAAGATGTATCCGTTTCTGCGTTCCGGTGAGTTGCTTGAGGACCCGGCCGCCACCCCGTACCAGGAATGGTGGAACGCCGCCGACCCGGACAGCTTCAAACCGCGCGGTCTGGTCGGCCCGGGCCACCATCGCAGCGCCCGCGTTACACCCGGTTGATCGCCGGGCGGCGCTAGCGGGTGAGAAAATCGGCGAAGGTGAGCACGAACAGGAACATGATCCAGAGCAGGCTCATCACCGCCACCACCTGCACCAGCGCGCTGCTTTGTCGGAGCCGCATGAAGGAGGTGGCGATCACCACCACCATCACGGCGGCCACCGAAAGCCGAATCGGTATCGCCAGCCCGCCAGCGTCGATCAGGGTGCCGGCCATGTTCGCGCCCAGCAAGCCGAGCAACAGAACATAGAGGCCGACAAAGCGGTGACGAACCCGGGTTTTGTTATCGTCGGACATGGCGCCCCCTAACGGCCAAGCAAATAAAGGCTGCAGTACACCAGCACCCAGACGATATCCACGAACGCCCAGTACAGGCCGGCGATGCGCACCTGGCGCGCGACCCGCGCGCCCTCGCGCCAACGGTACGTCAGCACCAGCATGACCAGCAGTACCATCAGGCCGATGATCATATGCAGCGCGTGCAGGCCGGTGATCGCGAAATAGAAGTTATAGAACAACATGGCGTTGTGCGGGTCCGGCCCGGAAAACGCGAACGGCTGATCCAGAAAGGGGACCAGGCCGGCACGGTATTCCATGTAGTACTCGTAGCCCTTCAGGCCCAGGAAGGCTACGCCCAGGGCGATGGTGGCGCTCAGCCACCACAGGGTGAGCCGGCGCCGGTGTTGGTCCGCGGCCTGCTCGGCAAGCGCCACCGCCAGGCCGCTGGTCAGCAGGATCACGCTGTTGAAACCGGCCAGCAGCCAGTGCAGCTCGCGGGCCGCCGCCGAGAAGGTGTCGTAATACTGATGGTAGTACACGGCCAGTGCCAGGAAGGCACCGGAGAACAGCAGCGCCTCGGTGACCAGGAACAGCCACATGCCCAACAGGTCGGCGTCGAATTGCTGCTCCAGCGTCTCGAACTGGTGGGCAACGATCACCGTGGTTTGGTTATTGGGGCGTGTCATAGGCGTACGCCTCGCTGTCGACCCGTGGAACGGTGGCGAAATTCTCTTTCGGCGGCGGTGAAGCCACCGTCCATTCCAGACCCCGGGCGTCCCAGGGGTTGCCGCCGGCGCGGGCGCCGTAGCGCAACGACCAGAGCAGATACAGCAGCGGCAACAGATAGCCCACCGCCAGCATGCCGGCGCCGGCGGACGAAAACACATTCAACAACTGAAATTCTTCGGCGTAGGCGTGGTAGCGGCGCGGCATGCCGGCCCAGCCGAGAATGAACTGAGGGAAGAACGTCAGGTTGAAGCCGGCGAACACAATAATCGCCGACACCCGCGCCCACATTTCCGGGTACAGGCGCCCGGTGATCTTCGGCCACCAGAAATGCAGCCCCGCCATGTAGGCGGAGACCATGCCGCCCACCATGATGTAGTGGAAATGCGCCACCACGAAGTAGGTGTCGTGCATCTGGATGTCCAGGGCCAGCGTGGCCACGAACACCCCGGTGAGCCCGCCGATCAGAAACAGGCCGATAAAACTGAGCGCGAACAGCATCGGCGCGTCGAAACGGATATGGCCCTTATAGAGCGTGGCCAGCCAGTTGAAGATCTTCAGCGCCGAGGGCACCGACACCAGAAAGCTGAGCAGGGAGAACGCCACCCCGGCGTAGATCGACTGGCCGGAGACGAACATATGGTGCCCCCATACCAGAAAGCCGAACAACGCGATGGCGAGGATGGAAAACGCCATCACCTTGTAACCGAAAATCCGTTTATGGGCGAAGCAGGCGATGACCTCGCTGACCACGCCCATGGCCGGTAGCAGCATGATGTAGACCGCCGGATGGGAGTAGAACCAGAATAAATGCTCGAACAGGATCGGGTCACCCCCAAGCTCCGGATCAAAGATGCCGATGCCGAAGGCCCGTTCCACGCCCAACAACACCAGGGTGATCGACAGCACCGGCGTCGCCAGCACCATGATCAGGCTGGTGGCGTACTGCGCCCACACGAACAGCGGCAGGCGGAACCAGGTGAGCCCCGGCGCGCGCATCTTATGGGTGGTGACGATGAAGTTGATGCCGGTGAGGATCGACGAGAAGCCGACGATGAACACGCCGGTGGCGGCGGCCAGCACCGCGCCGTTGGAGAACATGGTGCTGTAGGGGGTGTAGAAGGTCCAGCCGGTGTCGATGCCGCCGGCGATCACCGCGGTGAGCGTGAAGGCGCCGCCGAGAATAAACACATACCAGCTCATCAGGTTGAGCCGCGGGAACGCCATGTCGCGGGCGCCCAGCATCAACGGCAGCAGGAAGTTGCCCATGGTGGCGGGAATCGAGGGAATCAGAAAAAACCACACCATGACGATGCCGTGCAGGGAAAACATCTGGTTGTAGGCGTCGCTGGAGAGCAGGTCCCCGGCCGGGGTGATCAGCTCCAGGCGCACCAGGGTGGCGGCGGCCCCGCCGAGAAAGAAAAACCCGGTGATGCTGATGAAATAGAGCCAGGCGACACGCTTGTGATCCAGCGTCAGCAGCCAGCTTTTCAGTCCGTAACCGGCGTTCAGATAGTTCATGGCGCGTCAGGCTCCTCGGGCGTCAGGGATTGGATATAAGCGGTCAGCTTGAGCAGATCTTCCTCGCTGATCTGATCCTTGAAGGACGGCATGATCGGCGCGTATCCGGCCACCACATGCTTGCTGGGAAAGACGATCGAATCGCGCAGGTACTGGGCGTCGGCGGTGACCGTGCCGCCGCTTTCCAGCGGCACCGGCTTGCCGTACAGGCCGGCCAGATCCGGCGCCCGCACCGAGGACGCCTCGCCGTGGCAGCCGCTGCAGCCGTACTGGCGGAACAGCCGCTCGCCGTCCTGTTGCGGCGTGCCCGGCCGGTCGCGCCGCGCCAGCCAGTCCTGGAATTCCGAGGGCGGCATCACCACCACTTCGCCGACCATGCCGGAATGGGACAGGCCGCAATATTCCGCGCAATAGAGGTCGAAGCGCCCGGCCTTGGTGGGGGTGAACTGCAAGCGGGTATAGGTTTGCGGCAGCACGTCCTGCTTGATGCGGAAGGCCGGCACGAAAAAGCTGTGGATCACGTCCTGGGAGGTCATGCGCAGCCGCACGGTCTGGCCCACGGCCACGTGCAGAGTGTTGATCTCGCGGATGCCCTCCGGGTGCTGGAACTTCCACATCCACTGTTTGCCGATCACGTTCACCCGCCGCGCGTCGCCGTCCTCCGGCGTGGGCGGATCGAGAATCTCCACGTAGAGCAGCGCGCCCCAGGCAAAGAAAAACAGGAACGCGGCCAGCACCGGAATCGACCAGCCGATTTCCAGCCAGCGGTTGTGGTACAGCAGCGGCGACCCGCGGCGGCTGGCCGGCGAGCCGCGCCGATAACGGATGCCGAACACCAGCAGCACCGTAAACACCAGCGCCACCACCAGCCCGCAGGCCACCACCATGGCCCAGAACAGGGTGTCCACCTGGCCGGACACGCTGGACGCGGATTCCGGGAACAGCAGCAGCTGCCATCTATCGTCGGCGTCGGCCATGGCTCAATGCCTCCCTTGCCGGTCATTCCCGCGGCGGCGCCGGAGCAGCCGGCCCACCACCAGCGCCAGCACCAGGGCGGTGATCAGGCAGGCCAGATTCAGCAGCCGCAGGATGTCCAGGGTGTAGGTGCCTTTCTCCGGATCGAAGTGAAAACAGCGCAGCGCGATCCGGTCAGTGATCGAGCCCAGCCGGCCTTCGCCGGCGCGGGTCAGCGCCAGTTCCACGTCCCGCCCGGAAAACGTCAGGCCCAGCAAATACGAGGAGAGGCGCCCGTCGCCGTCGAGCACCGCCAGGGCGGCCGGGTGGGCGAACTGCTCGCTGTCCGCGTCGTACTGGTAGCGGTAGCCGATCCGCCGCGCCAGGGTGTCGATGGCCCGGGCGTCGCCGGTCAGCACCCGCCAGTCGCCGGCGTCGCTGTCGCCCTGATGGCTGTCGCGCAAAGTGGCCAGTGCGCGGTCGGCGGCGTCGGCGCCTTCCCGCGGGTCGATGCTCACGGTGATCACCCGGAAGTCCTCGCCGGGCTGGAACTTCACCTCCGAGAGCCGGCTGCCCAGGCGCCGCAGGGACAGATCGCAGAGGTTCGGGCAGTCGTACCAGGCCAGCTGCAGCAGGGCGGGTTTGCCGTCGATCAGGTTGCCCAGGGTCACGCTGTCGCCGTGGCGATCCGTGAAGCGCAGATCCAGGGGCACCCGCTCGCCGATGCGCTGGTCCACGCCGACCCGGTCCAGGGTTTGCGACGGCGTCGGCGGCTGGGCGGCGACCAGCAGCGGCAGGCCGAGCACGCCGGCGGCCAGTATCAGGCGGCTCATGGGCGCGCCTCCCCGTCGCCGTGGCGGCGCGCGTAGAGAGCCATGGCCCGCTCAATCGGGATGTGCACCACCCCGGCCTCCTGGTCCACCCAGCCGTATCGGTGCAGCCCCCGTTCGCTGATTTCGCGCATGCGCCGCAGGTCGGGGCCGGGCTCGGCCTGCAGGTGTGGTGTGCGCGGTTGGTCCAGCGGCAGTTCGAAGAAGCCGGTGGCGCGCGGCCCGGCGTCGCCGCGCAGCGCGAACGCCCAGCCGATCAGGCCCAGCACCACCGCCAGCAGACACAACACCAGAACCGCCGCCACCAGCGGCAGGCGCGGTGACACGTCGCGCTGTTCGTAACCGGGGTCGCGCCGTGGTGCGGTCATGGGGTGCCCTCCGCGCGCCGCGAACGGTAACGCCGGATCAGCAGCAGGCCCGGGGCGGCGAGGGTGAGCAACGCCACCGGTGAGCGCCAGCCGAGCGGCCAGTGGTGCGGGTAGTACGCGGGCAGCACCAGCCAGGCGAATTCCAGCGCATGCCCCAGCAGCACCAGCGCCGCCAGGACCGCCAGCGGCCGGGCGCGCCGCTTCCAGCCGGCGGGCAGCAGGGCGGCGAACGGCAGCGCCCCGCACAGTGTCATCATCGCCAGTGCCAGCCATTGCCAGCCGCCCTGGCCACGGTGGGCGTACCAGCGGATTTCGTGGGGCAGATCGCCGCTCCAGATGATCAGGTACTGGCTGAAGGCCACGAACACCCAGAACAGGATCGCCGCCAGCCACAGATGCGCCAGATCCCGCCGCGCGCCTTCCAGCGCCGGCCACCGCTCCGCGTCCGGGTAGACGCCCGGCAGCAGGAACGGCAGCGCCAGCGCCATGGACAGCGCCGAGCCCATGAAAATCAGGCCCAGAATGTCCGAGTACCAGGCCGGCTCCAGGCCCATGATCCAGTCGAACGCGAAAAAGGTGGTGGTGAGCGCCCATAGCACCAGCCCGCCGGCGCTGGCCGGCATGGAGCGGCGGTCGCCGCGCCACACCGAGAGCCGCGCGGCCAGGATCAGCCAGATCACCGCGTACAGGGCGAAGCGGGCATGGAAAAACGGCAGGTTCAGATAGAACGTCTTGTGCCGCACCACCTCGGGCAGGCCGCTCAGGTCGCCGGTCCAGGGGAGCAGTACCCGCGCGCCCAGCAGCAGGGGCACGAACGCCACCAGCATCAGCGGCAGGGTCGCCACCACCGCCTTCAGCGGCGCGCGCACCGGCTCGCCCCACTGGCCGCCGGTGAGATTGTGGGTCATCAGTACCGCCATGGCGCCCAGCGGCAGGGCGATGCCGGTGAGGGCGGCCACCAGCCAGGCGCGCAGGAAGGCGGCGCTGTCCAGCAGCGCCCCCAGGCCGGTGAGCAACAGCCCGGCGACGGCGACGAACACCAGTGCCCGGGTCATGGCGGGGCCTCCCCGGTGTCGGGCAGCGGCCGGTGGTCCCGGGGCACGTCCTCCAGGCGCGCGTTGCGGCTCAACTGCAGGCTGCGAATGTAGGCGATGATCGCCCAGCGCTGGTCCTCGGGCACGCGGCTGGCGTAGGCGTACATGGCGCCGTGGCCGTCGCGGATCACCTGGTAGAAATGCCGGTCCGCGGCTCGGCGCAGGCGTGGCCGGTGCAGGCTGGGCGGCGCCGGGAAGCCGCGCTGCACGATCACCCCCTGGCCGCGCCCGTTGCGGCCGTGGCAGGGCGCGCAGAACACATCGAACTGTTCCCGCCCGTGGGCCAGTGTTTCAGCGTTGATCGGCAGCGGGTTCTCCGTGGCCGCCGGCCGCTGGTCCCGCGCCACCGTGCCTTCGGGCACCGGCCGGGCGGCCAGGCCGTCGTTGAAGGCGGCGCCGGTTTCATAGGTTTCCAGGCGCGGCTGGTCGGCCATGTCGGGCTGCTCGCAGCCGCACAGCAGCGCCGGCACCAGCAACCACCAGGACCAGTACTTCATGCCGGCACCTCCCGGATCGACACCGCACCGTTTTGCAGCAGGTGCTCGCGCAGCCGCTCCGCGTCGAACAGCGGGTCCGACGCTTCGAGGCACAGGAAATAGCCGTCCCGCGATGCCGCGTCGAACTCCGCCACGTTGAACAGCGGGTGGTAGGGGCGGGGGAAGCCGTTCAGCCACAGCATCGACAGCATGGCGCCCAGGGTGGCGCCGACCATGGTCATGGCGAAGGTAACGATGGTATAGGCGGGCCAACTGAGTACCGGCCTGCCGCCCACGTTGAAGGGATAATCCAGCGAGGCGTACACCTGCAGCGCCAGGGCGCCGGCGCCGACCACCACCGCGCACACCAGGGCGATGACCGGCACGCGCCGCTCGCTCAGGCCCAGCGCCTGGTCGAGGCCTTCCACCGGGTGCGGGCTGTAGGCGTCCAGGCGGGTCAGCCCGCGCCGGCGCAAATCACGGCTGGCGGCGAGCAGGCGGTCGGCGTCGGGGAAGCGGGCCAGCAGCCCGTGCAGGCGCTCATCCATGGTCGGCCTCCCGCTGTTTGCGGCGGTGCAGCATCTCCCGCATGTCGTGCATGGAGATCGCCGGCATCAGCTTGATGAACAGCAACAGCAGCACCACGAACACGCCGATCGAGCCGGCGTAGGTGAGCCAGTCCCAGGCGCTGGGCGTTACCGTATCCCAGGCGCTGGGCATGTAGTCCTTGTGGGTGCTGGTAATGACGATCTGAAAGCGTTCCAGCCACATGCCGATCTCGGCGATCACCGCCAGGCACAGCAGCCCCGGCACGCTCTCGCGCAGGCGCCGGAACCACAGGCCCTGGGCCAGCACCACGTTGCACAGGATCATGCCCCAGTAGAAGGGCGCGTAGGGCCCGGTCCAGCGGTCGTAATAGACGCTGCGGTAAAAGTCCTCGCCGGTGTAGAAGGCGGTGAACACTTCTTGCAGGTAGGCGTAGTCCACCACCAGCACGAAGCACAGCATCATGATGCCGAGCCGGTTCAGATGCGCCCGGGTGATCAGATCGCGGAAGCCGAACAGGGCGCGCAGCACGATGGCGATGATCGCCACCGTGGCGAAGCCGGAATAGAGCGCGCCGGCGACGAAGTAGGGCGGAAAGATGGTGAAATGAAACCCGGGCACGATGCTGACCGCCAGGTCCAGTGAAATGGTGCCGGTGACCGACACCACGATGGGCACCGCGATCACCGCCAGCACCCGGTGGGCCTGCTGGTAGCGGTGCCAGTGCCGCGCCGAGTTGCGCCAGCCCAGCGCCAGCACGCCGTAGAACAGCTGCACGGCGCGGTGACGGGCGCGGTCGCGCAGGCTGGCCAAGTCCGGCAGCAGGCTCAGGAACAGAAAGCTGGCGGTGAACAGCAGATAACTGGCGATGGCGAAGAAGTCCCACACCAGCGGGCTGCGCCACTGCGGCCAGAGATCCATCAGGTTGGGGTAGGGCAGCAGAAAATAGGCGAACTGGGGACGCCCCAGGTGCAGCAGCGGGTAACTGCCGGCCAGCACGATGGCGAACATCGCCATGGCCTCCGCCGAGCGGCTGATGGAGGCGCGCCAGTCCTGGCGGGTCAGCCACAATACCGCCGAGATCAGCGTGCCGGCGTGGGCGATGCCGATCCACCAGATGGTATTGATGATGGGAAAACCCCAGGCCACCGGAATGTTCAGGCCGAAGGCGCCGACCCCCACGCTGAGCACGTAGACCACGCCGACCAGGAACAGCAGGGACAACAGCGTCGCCAGGCCCAGCGCCAGCCACCAGGCCCTGGGCGGCCGGGTGCCGAGCACCGTGGCGCTCACCCGGTCGGTGAGCGCGCCGGCGCTGAGGCCGGGCGGGGCCAGCTCGTCGCGGCGCCGGTTCATGCCGGCGCCTCCCGCGCCTCAAGCGCCTGGATCGCCGGATTGGGGTTGCGCACGCCGGCCAGATAGGTGGTGCGCGGCCGGGTGTTCAGCTCTTCCAGCATGGCGTAGTTGAGCGGGCTTGCCTTGGCCCGGCTGACGGCGCTGTGGCGGTCGTTGAGATCGCCGAATTCAATCGCCTCGGACGGACACACCTGCTGACAGGCGGTGCGTAACTCGCCGTCTTCCAGGGGGCGGTCTTCGTTGCGGGCGTCGGTTTCGGTCTGATTGATGCGCTGCACGCAGTAGGTGCATTTTTCCATCACGCCGCGGCTGCGCACGGTGACATCCGGGTTGTGGGCGGCGGCCGGCGTGGCCAGCTCGGCGGTGGCTTCGGTGTAGTGGTACCAGTTGAAGCGGCGCACCTTGTACGGGCAGTTCTGCGAACAATAGCGGGTGCCCACGCAGCGGTTGTAGATCATTTCGTTGAGGCCCTCGCTGCTGTGCTGGGTGGCCTCCACCGGGCAGACGTATTCGCAGGGGGCTCTTTCACAGTGCATGCAGGGCACCGGCTGGAAGTGCATGCTGGGATCGTCCAGCGGCCCGGCGTAGTAACGGTCCACGCGGATCCAGTGCATTTCACGGCCGCGCCGCACCTCCTCCGGCCCGACAATGGGAATGTTGTTCTCCGCCTGGCAGGCGGTGATGCAGGCGTTGCAGCCGATGCAGCTGTTCAGATCGATGCTCATGCCCCAGGCGTGGTCCGGGTAGTCCCACTCCGGGTACAGCGAGATCGGTTCTTCCACCCGGTCCGGTTGAGCGAAACCGGGCTCGTCCTGGAAATGCGACAGGTCGGTTTCGCGCAGCAGATCGCGGCCGGCCATGTTGTGGTGTTGCTGGGTGCTGGCCAGGGCGGCGCGGTCGCCGAGCACCTCCAGAGTCACTCCGCCGGCGGCGAAGGCGCCGTGGTCGGGCATCAGCCGGTAGGCGTTGACTCCCACGCCGTTGCCGACGCGGCCGGCTTCGCGGCGGCCCTGGCCGAGGAACAGGGTGATCGCCCGGGCCGGCTGGCCGGGCTGGATCCACACCGGCGTGTCCAGGCTGCGGCCGGCCAGGGTGAGCCGCACACGCTGGCCCTCGCTCAGGCCTTCGCGTTCCGCCAGCGCCGGTGAGATCAGCGCGGCGCCGTCCCAGGTGAGCTGGGTCAGCGGGCGCGGCAACTCCTGCAGCCAGCCGTTGTTGGCGTAGTGGCCGTCGTGCAGGGCCGGGTCGGCGCGCCACTGCAGCAGCAGGCCATCCCGGTCGGTGGGCGGCGGTGGCGGCGGCGTATTGCGCAGCGTCGGCAGGGAGGTCGGCAGAGCGGTGCCGTCGATCCAGCCCCGCTGCAGGGCGCTGTGCCAGTGGCGTTCGAAGTCCGCCCCCGGCAGCGCCTGTCGCCAGTGCTCACGGACCAGCTCGCGCGGGTCGGCGCGGTAGCGGCCGGCGAAGGCGGCGAGCACTTGCTGGGCGGTGTAGCCGCCGAACAACGGCACAATGGTGGGCTGCATCAGGCTGACGGTGCCGTCGAAGGCGCGCGCATCGTCCCAGCTTTCCAGCGGATGGGCGGCGGGCAGATGCCAGAGCGCGGCGCGCCCGGTTTCGTCGCGGTACTGGCCGCAGTGGACGCTGAACGGCACCCGCGCCAGACGCTCTTCGAACGCCAGCCCGGCGGGGGCGTTGTAGACCGGATTGACGTTCAGCATCAGCAGCGCGTCGACCCGGCCCTCGCCCATGGCGCGGCTCAGGTCGGCCAGGTCGCCGTCGGCGGCGGGCGCCACCGGGGCGCTGTATTCCACGCTGGTGCCGGCGGCGCCGAGATGGTGGTTGATGGCGTGCGCCAGCGCGTGCAACGCCGCCGGTTGGGTATCGCCGGGGATCACCACCGCTTCCGCGCCGGCGCGGCGCAGATCGTCGGCCAGGGCGTCCAGCCAGGCGGGGTCGACCGGGCTGTTTTCAGCCTGATCCGCCATGCCGGGCACCCCCAGGCGCGCCGCCAGGGCGGCGGCCAGCGCGGGCACCTCGGCGGCGGCCAGCGGCAGCCGGTGGTCGCTGCTGGCGCCGGTGATCGAGGGCGTGCTTTCCACGCTATAGAGACGGTTCAGCAGCGCGTCTTCGCGGTCCGGCCGGCGCCGGCCCATGGCGTCGCGTGCGTGCACCAGCTTGGCGGGGCCGCTGCCGAGCATATCCGCGTCCAGGTCCAGGATCACCCGGGCCCGGTCAAGCCGGTAGCGGGCCTCCCGGGGCTCGCCGAACAGCTGCCGGGTGCCCTGGTGGGCGGCGCCGTTGGCGAGCGGCTCGTGACGGTACCAGCGCGCGGACGGATAGAGGCGTTTCAGCCGTTCTATCAGCGCGTGCTGGCTGGGCGACGTGAGCGGGCCGGTAAGCAGGCACAGCCGGCGCTCGCCGGCGGCCCAGTGGCGGCGTTGCGCCTGCAGCTGTTCGAGGAAGGCGGCGTCGCTGCCGGCGGTGCCTTGGTAGCGTATCGTCTGCGAGCGGTCCGGGTCGTAGAGGCCGAGAATTTCCGCCTGGGCGATGCTGTCGGTGGCGCCCAGGCTGGCGGGGTGCTCCGGGTTGCCTTCCACCTTCACCGGCCGGCCCTGGAACGTCTTCACCAGCACGCCCCGGGCATAGCCGTCCAGGGGCAGGGTGGAGGCGTACCAGCGGGCACGCCCGGGCAGCAGGTCCTCCGGGCGCCGTGTGTAGGGGGCGATCCGTTCCTCCGGCTGGGGCTTGCAGCCGGTCAGGCCGCCCAGGGCCAGGGACGCGGCCATCAGGCCCAGCAGCCCGCGCCGCGACACCCGGCCTTCCCAGAGCGGCGCCAGCCTGGGAAATTCTTCTTCCAGCAGCCGCTGGAAGTCATCGCTGTCGGCCAGCTCTTCGAGGCTGCGCCAGTAGTGGCGGCCGGAGCGGCCGGCCAGTTTACGGCGCAGGGCGGCCATGTCGGTGCCGTGTTCGCGGGCGATTATTGATGACATAGGCTGCAGTCCGTCAAACGCTCGGTGGAGGGCGTGTGGTAACGCGCCATCAGACGCTCACCCAGTTGCTGGCGGTCGACGCCTCGCCGGGCTTCCCAGCCCATCTCGAAGACCGCGTCGGGCGGCCGCAGGCGGGGCGCGGGATTGCGGTGGCAGTCGAGGCAGAACTGCATGAACAGGGTTTTTTTCTGCGTGGTCAGCGGCATTCGGTCGACCCGGCCGTGGCAGGCTTCGCAGGGCACGCCGTTATTGACGTGGGCGCTGTGATCGAAGCGCACGTAGTCGGGCAGGTCGTGGACCCGCCGCCAGCGCAGGGGCTTGTCGTCACGCAGGCTGTCGCGAACCGGCGCGAGCATGTCGGCGTTGGTCCAGAGCTGCGAATGACAGGTCATGCAGATTTCGCTCTCCGGTACCCCCGCGAACGAGGATTGCTCCACGGAGGTATGGCAGTAACGGCAATCCAGACCCAGCTCGCCGACATGATGCTTGTGGCTGAACGGCACCGGCTGAGCCGGCGTTCGGTCAACGCCGCTGTAGTAGGGCGACTGGAAGTAATAGGCGCCCAGCGCCACCATCACCACCACCAGCGCGAACGCCAGAATCAGCGCCATCCAGGCCAGGGCATTGGCCCTGGGCCTGAAAATACGCGGCACGGGTCAGGCCCGGGTCCAGCAACGCAGGTGCCGGCACAGGGTCAGGAAGCGGGCGGCGTCGCCGGCCTTGTCCAGCGGCACCAGCCCTTCCGCGCCGGCGTCGTCCGGGCCCGACAGGCCGAGCAGTGCCACCGCTTCCTCGGTGAAGCCGATGAACTTCTTGTGCGCCAGCGCGTCGCTGACGAAGTCGCGGGCCGGGGGCATCGCCGCCAGTTCGCGGGCGCCCTTTTCCGAGAGCACCAGCGCCACCGCGTCGAACACCACCGAGGGACCGCCGTCGATTTTTTCGTCGGCTTCCAACCAGCTGCCGTCGCTGAGTTTCACGCCGCCCACGGAGGCCGCCACATAGGCCACCTTGGCGCCTTCTTTCTTGGCCGCTTTCTCCAGCGCGGTGAGCAGGGCGGCGTCGGCGCCGTCGCTGACCAGTGCGCCGATCTTGCGGCCGGAGAAGGTTTCCGGCTGGTTAAGCAGAATGCTCAGTGCCGGCGACGCCTTCAGGTCCTGACGGGTGGGCCGCGCGGCGTCGGCGGCGCGCGGCAGCGGACTCAGCCGCAGACCCTTGGCCACGCCCTTGGCCAGGTCTTCGTCGATGTTGCGCAGGTGCGACACCATGCGCGCGCGAATCGCCACGGTGTCCACCTTGCTCAGTTCGAACACCAGGGCGTCGGTGATGTGGTCCTGTTCCACCTCGGTCTGGCTGATAAAGAACTGACGGGCCTGGCTGTAATGGTCGGAAAAGCTTTCCGGGCGCAGGCGCTGCTTGGTGCCCGCTTCCTCGGCCGGGTAGCTGTGGAAACCGCGCTGCGGGTTTTCGCGCGGGCCGCCTTCGGCACCGCCCCAGGAATTGGGCTCGTAGTTGGCGCGGCCTTTGGGGTTCTCCATCGCCATGTGCCCGTCCTGCTGCAGGGTGTGATAGGGGCACTTGGGCGCGTTGATCGGAATATGGGTGAAGTTGGGGCCGCCGAGACGCTTGAGCTGGGTATCCAGGTAGGAAAAGTTGCGGCCTTGCAGCAGCGGATCATTGGTGAAATCAATGCCCGGCACGATGTTCTGCGTACAGAAGGCCACCTGCTCGGTTTCGGCGAAAAAGTTGTCCACGTTGCGGTTCAGTACCAGGCGGCCCACCGGGGTCACCGGCACTTCTTCCTCGGGAATGATCTTGGTGGGGTCGAGCACGTCGAAATCGAATTTTTCAGCGAACTTTTCGTCGAAAATCTGCAGGCCCAGTTCCCACTCCGGGTAGTCGCCGGATTCGATCGCGCCCCACATGTCCCGGCGATGGAAATCCGGATCGGCGCCGTTGATTTTCAGAGCTTCGTTCCAGACCACCGACTGCATGCCCTGTTTGGGCTTCCAGTGGAATTTCACGAAGGTGGACTCGCCCTTGGCGTTGACCATGCGGAAGCTGTGCACGCCGAACCCTTCCATGAAACGCAGCGAACGCGGGATGGTGCGGTCGGACATAATCCACATGACCATGTGCATGCTTTCCGGCGTCAGGGAGATGAAATCCCAGAAATTGTCATGGGCGGTCTGCGCCTGGGGAAAGCCCCGGTCCGGTTCCTGCTTGGCGGCGTGGATCAGGTCCGGGAACTTCATCGCGTCCTGGATGAAGAACACCGGAATGTTGTTGCCGACGATGTCCCAGTTGCCTTCCTCGGTGTACAGCTTTACGGCGAAGCCGCGCACGTCGCGCGCCAGATCCCCGGAGCCCTTATTGCCGGCCACCGTGGAAAAACGCACGAACGCCGGCGTGCGCTGGCCCTTTTTTTGGAACAATCCGGCGCGGGTCAGTTTGTCCAGCGGCGCGTAGTTCTCGAAGTAGCCGTGCGCCGCGAACCCGCGAGCGTGCACGACGCGCTCGGGAATGCGCTCATGATCGAAGTGGAACAGTTTCTCGCGAAAGTGGAAGTCTTCCAGGGCGGCGGGGCCGCGCTCGCCGACGGTGAGGGTGTTCTGGTCGTCGGCCACCGGCACGCCCTGCTTGGTGGTCAGGGTGGGCACTTCGCCCCCGGCGGTCTGGTGGGTTTCTCCGCCATTTCCTTTAACGGTTTTCCGGTCGCTCTTGGCTGCCTTCTTGGCCATGTTGCCTCCTGGGTGGTGTTCAATCCTTTGCTGGCTTCAAGCCTAGGCCCGGGAGTGAAAACTTCACAAGACGCTCACGGCGGCGGCACCCGGTAAAACAGCGGTGTCCGCCGGTCTCTTCATTCCAGGAAACTTGTGAAAGTGAAGGTTCGATACTTTTATGAAATAAGAAAGGCGCTTATGAGGGGAATAACTAAGAAGTTCGTGGCGCTATTGAGGCCTTGGAGCTGGCACTTAAAGATGACCCGGACCAGGAACGTAAAAAACAGGGAAAAACCGTAAAACCTGTGCGCTTTCAGAACCAGGGTGACGGTTTCGCTTTAAATGCGTGTCCACGGATGAGGGCCTGTTCACACTACTTGCATCGCGCCTGCTGGATGCCCTTTTTGCTTCCAGCTAGGCGGAGGGAGCGCCGTTTGGTCATTCCAAATAAGCGACCGACAACGACGCTGGGGGCAAAAAGGGCTCCAGCCCTTCGGGTTGCGGCTAAAAAGCCACCCCTCCGCGTTGCTCGTCATTCATTTGGAGTCACCAAACTTCTCTCCTCGCGCCTTGATGGGTGGCTTTTTAGCCGCAACAGGCGTGATGCAAGTAGTGTGAACAGGCCCTAGGATGTGACAGTGTGATCAACCCATCGACGACACAAGGAAGGCATGACTATGCGCAATCGACACCTGTTACTCGCTCTGTTCGCCGGCGCCGTTGCCGGCACCACCCAGGCGGCCACCACCATCACCCTGCACGAAGCCACCGACGAAGGCCCCGGTGACAGTGTCGGCACGGTCACCGTCACCGAGAGCGAATACGGCCTGGTGTTCACGCCGGATCTGAAGGATCTGGACGAGGGCATCCATGGGTTCCACGTTCATCAGAACCCCACCTGCCAGCCCGGCGAGAAGGACGGCGACACGGTGCCGGCCCTGGCCGCCGGCGGCCATTTCGACCCGGACAACAGCGGCCGCCACGGCACCCCCTGGGGCGACGGCCACCTGGGCGACCTGCCGGCGCTGTACGTGGACGATGAGGGCCGCGCCACGCTGCCGGTTCTCGCACCCCGGCTGGAGATGGACGACCTGAAAGGCCGCGCGGTGATGGTGCACGCCGGCGGCGACAACTACAGCGATCAGCCCAAACCCCTGGGCGGCGGCGGACCGCGTATGGCCTGCGGCATGGTCGCCGACTAGTACGCTTTTCACCCTTTTTTCCTACCAGAACCGAAAACACCGGGCTCAGCCCGGTGTTTTTTTGTGCGTTAGGGCACGAATTACCTATGCGTTGAGTCACAAATAAGAATGATGTCGTACTGATATCATCCAACTACTCTAGTAATCGCCACTAAGCGTGACCTAGTATCCGCCGAGTACGAACTTAACACTAGGCGGGTCGGGCTATGCGTAATCTTATAATCTCATTCATTGTGGCTTCAGGGCTTCTCTCCGGCGTGGCGTTCGGCGCGGACGACACCATGACGCCGCGTATCATCGGTGGGGACCCGGTCCCCACGGCGCGCAGCTGGATGGCGGAAATCGAGATCGGCGGCGCCAGTTACGGGTACACCCGCTGCGGCGGCGCCCTGGTGGCGCCGCGCTGGGTGCTCACCGCCGCGCACTGCGTGGACGACTACGCCGCCAGCGACCTGTATGTCTCCCTCGGGCACCTGAATCGCCATGAGCAGGCCCCGGAACGGTTGGCGGTGCGCTCGGTGCGCGTGCACGAGCACTACCGCACCGGCGTGTACCACAACGACCTGGCCCTGCTTGAGCTGTCCTCGGCCTCCCGGCTGGAGCCCCTGGACCTGGCCAAGGCGGACGAGATGAAAGCGTTGCGCGCCGGTTCCTCGGACGAGGCCCTGGTGGCGCTGGGTTGGGGGCAGACCGAAACCAGCAGCATGTCCGACACCCTGCAGCAGGCCGGTCTGGATTACGTGTCGCCGCAGCAGTGCAGCACCTACTGGAACAGTCTCACCTCCGGACAGATCTGCGCCGCCGAGAGAAACCCGGTGAACGGCACCAACCAGGACACCTGCCGGGGCGACAGCGGCGGGCCGCTGATCTTCCAGCAGGACGGACGCACCTGGCTGGTGGGCGTCACCAGCTACGGCACCGAGCGGTGCGCGTCCGGCGTGCCGGCGGTCTACACCCGGGTGAGCGCCTATCTGGGCTGGATCGAGAGCACCTCCTCCGGCGCCATGGTGGATTTGCACAGCGAATCCGAGGGCGAAAGCCTCTACACCGGCCCCGGGCGGGCGCTGTCCATGGACACCCGGGTCAGCAACCTGAGCCAGGTCAACGACGCCCGCCAGGTGGGCATCCGGATCCACCACAAGGCCGGCCTGCGGGTCAGCGCCGACGATCTGCAGTGCACCGCCCGCGGCGGCTACACCGATTGCCTGGGCGCGGCGGAACTGTCCACCGGCGCGGTCAGCAACAGCCACCGCCTGTGGCTGACCCCCACCCACGGCGGTACCTTCACCGACCGGGTCACGGTGACCCCGATCAGCGACAGCCACGACTATTACAGCGCCGACACCGAGCAGTTCTCACCGGTGTTCAGCGATGTGCCGGATATGACGCTGGACGCCACCGCCACCCGTAGCGGCGGCACCGTTTCGATCCGCGCGGAGATCACCAACCAAGCGCAGCACCGCGACGCCTATAACGCCTGGGCGAGCTTCCAGGTGCCCGCCGGCTGGGATTACGACAGCCTGCCCGCGGGCTGCACCGACACCCAGCCGGTGCGTTGCGACCTGGGCGACCTGGCGCGCGGCGAAAGCCGCACCCTGAGCCTGGCGCTGACCGGCGAGGGCAGCGGCCGGGTGTTCCTGGACGCGGGCGCCGCCAACGGTGATTTCCCGGCCGGCGATACCCGCGCCTTCGTGACGCCGGCGGCGGCCGGCCAGGAAAGCAGCCGTGGCGGCGACACCGGCGGGTCCGGTGGCGGCGGTGGCGGCGGCGGTGCCGGTGGCTGGGGCTGGCTGGCTCTGCTGGTGCTGGCGGGTCTGGCGCGCGGCGGGCGGCGGCCGGGGCTAGCCGTCCACCACGGATAAGTGACGTTTACGCTGCTCCGGCGCCAGGGCGCCGGCGTTGCCTTTCCAGGGCAGGGCGCCGAAGCCGGTGGGCACTTTGTCGAGCAGGTAGGGCGCCTTGATCACATCGAAGTAGGGCGAGTGATCGAAGTCGGCGGCGTGGAACACCCGGGGCTGCAGGCGCAGCAGCCGGGTCCCCGCGTCGCCGGGCTCCTTGACCAGCGGGTGCACCGGAAACTGGATAAAGGCGAAGGCCTCGCCCACGGTGGTGCCGGTGATGGCCCGCAACAGGTCGTTGGCCCAGCGGTTGAGCAGCCGCCGGCGGGCGTGGCGCGCCAGGGTGCGCCAGGGCAGCAACCACAGCAGCGCCAGCGTGCTCCAGGTGTGCTGGGTGCCGGTGCCCACGCGGCTGATGGCGAAGCGCAAGGCGTCCTGGCATTCCGCCTCGGACAGATTCTGCGCCTGGCAGACCCGCAGGTGCAGATCGTGGAGATTGCTCAGGTCGCGAACGCAGAGCCCGCGCTCCAGGCTGGCGTCCAGCACCAACTGGGTGTCCGGCCGGCAGGGCAGGTAATCCGCCAGCAGCGAGCGCAGGGCCGGGTCCGCCACTTCATGGGGACGGCCGATGTACAGCAGCACCCGTGAAAAGCGGCTGCCGGTGAGCACCTTCAGACGGCGGTCCAGAGGGCTGTCGCCGTCCACCAGCAGCACATCGCAGGGGCGCAGCTGGGCGCGCTGGCTTTCCAGGTCGCCGAGCGGCCAGTCGGAGTGGTCCGGTTGCCGCTGGAGACGTTCACAGAGCCATTGGTAGAGTCGCTGGGAATTCATGGCGTGATCCTACAGTAGCGCCACCGCGCGATCCATGACCGAATAGTCAGTATAGAAGTGCGGCGAGAAACGCACGCCGCCGCCCCGTTCCGCGCATACCACACCGCCGGCCTGCAGCCGCGCCCGGGTGTCCGCGGGGGCCTCGTCCATCAGCCGGAAGGTGACGATGCCGGCGCGCCGCTCCGTTTGCGCCGGGCTGAGCACCTCGGCGCCGCGGTCGCGCAGGGCGCTGTCCAGATAGCCGATTCGCTCCGCCAGGGCCCGGGCCACGGTGTCCATGCCCAGTTCCTGAAACAGAGAGAGGGAGGCGTCCAGGGCGTGGGCGCCGAGCATGTTCGGGCTGCCGCATTCAAAGCGGCGCGCGTCCTCGGCCACCCGCCAGCCGGTCTGGCTGTAGTCGCCGGCGTTGGCGATCATATGCCAGCCGAATTGCCGCAACCGCAGGCGCTCGCGCACCGCCGGCCGGCAGTAGAACAGCGCCAGGCCCTCCGGGCCGAGCATCCATTTATGGCCGTCGGCGACCACGAAATCCGCGTACACCTCGCCGCTGTCGAAACGCACCGCGCCCAGGCTCTGGATCGCGTCCACGCAGAACAGCACGCCGCTGTCCCGGCAGGCGCGGCCGATCGGCGCCAGGTTCAGGCGGATACCGCTGCCGTACTGCACCGAGGACAGCGATACCAGACGGGTGCGTTCGCCGATCGCGTCGATCACCCGTTGTTCGGCGTCCGGGCCGCTCACGTCCACTTCCACCACCTCGACGCCCTGGTCGGCCAGGGCCTGCCAGGGAATCCGGTTGGACGGGAACTCCTGATCGCTGATCACCACCTGGTCGCCGGCCCGCCAATCGAGCCCCTGGGCGATCACCGACAGCCCTTCGGAGGTGTTCTTGAGCAGCGCCACGTCCGCCGGCTCGACGTTGATCAACCAACCGAGACGGTCGCGCAGACGTTGCTCCACGCGCGCCCATTGCGGGTAGTCCCGGGCGCCCACCTGGATGTTCTGGTCGGCGAAGGCGACCACCGCGTCGCGGGTACGGCGGGGCCAGGGGGCCACGGCGGCGTGGTTGAGATACAGCACGTCGTGGTGCAACGGGAATTCCGCTTTCAGGTCGACCATTGCCAGTGCTCCTCCACAAAACTCACTTGATTGTAACCGCCCTGGAGGTAACGTGCAGAGGGCGTGGTTATGGTAATCTAGCCCATAAACGAGGAGGTATAGATGGGTGACTTGGAAAAAGCCACGCGTAAGGCGCAGGAATTCCGGCAGCGCGAGCAGGAAATTCTGGACGCCGCACTGATTCTGTTTCTGGAGCAGGGCGAGGACCGCGTCACGGTGGAGAACATCGCCGACCGGGTGGGCATTGGCAAGGGCACCATCTACAAGCACTTCGAGACCAAGAATCAGATCTACCTGCTGTTGATGCTTCGTTACGAGGAGGATCTGGCGTCGCTGTTCCAGGACATCTCCGAGTCCGACGACAAGGAAACCCTGGCGCGCGAATACTTCCGCTTCCGGATCAGCGATCCGGCCCGCTACCAGTTGTTCGACCGGCTGGAAAACAAAGTGATCAAGGATCACGCCGTGCCCGAGCTGGTGGACAAACTGCACCGCATCCGCGAAGCCAATTTCGAGAAGCTCAACCACATCGTCGAGGCCCGCATCCAGGAAGGTTCCCTGGAGCCGGTGCCCGCCATCTATCATATCTGCTCCGCCTGGGCTCTGGCGCACGGCGCCGTTGCGTTGATGCAGTCGCCGTTCTATCAGCGCCTGATCGAGGACAAGGACGACTTTCTCGATTTCCTGATCGAGATCGGCATCCGCATGGGCAACAAGGGCCAGCGCGGCAAATAAGGAATTTCGATGAGCAAAGCCGAGGAATTACTGGCGCTGCTGGAAAAAGCCGACCAGGACGAACAGGGGCTGCCCCCTGTACACAAATGGCAGCCGGAACGCCAGGACGATATCGATATGCGCATCGCCCGCGACGGCACCTGGTATTACCAGGAATCGCCGATTCAGCGCGAGCGCATGGTCAAGCTGTTCTCCACCATTCTGTTGCGCGAAGGCGACGATTATTTTCTGGTCACGCCGGTGGAAAAGCTGCGCATCAAGGTGGATGACGCCCCCTTTGTCGCCACCGACGTGGAGCGCGTCACCGACGGCGACCGCGAGAAGCTGGTGTTCACCACCAATGTGGGGACCCATGTGGTGGCGGGCGCGCGCCATCCATTACGGGTGGAGACCGACGCCGACAGCGGCGAGCCGGCGCCCTACGTGCATGTGCGCGACAACCTGGAAGCGCTCATTTCACGCAATATTTTCTACCAGCTGGTGGACTGGGCGCGCCGCGAAGAGCAGGGCGGCGGCGCCCGTCTGGTGGTGGATTCCGACGGCGAAACCTTCGAGCTCGGCGCGCTCTAGCCCGCGTCTTCCTGTCCGGGCTTGGGCAGGCCGGTGCCGCACTGCTTGCAGAAGCGGGCGTCCGGATCATGGTCATGGCGGTGGCAGTTGGGGCACTCGCGCTCGTAGCGCCGGGCCATGCTCGCCTTGGACATTTCCGCGGTGACGATGCCGGTGGGCACGGCGATGATGGCGTAACCGGTGATCATCGCCATGGACGCCACCGCCTGGCCCAGCGAGGTTTGCGGGGAAATATCGCCGTAGCCCACCGTGGTGATGGTGACGATGGCCCAGTAGATGCTGCGAGGAATGCTGGTGAAACCGTTGGCCGGCCCCTCCACCAGATACATCAGGCTGCCGAAGATGATGATCACGATCACCACCGAGAACATGAAGATGCCGATCTTGCGGCGGGTGCGCACCAGGGTGGCGCCGAGCTCGTTGGCCTCGGTCATCAGGTGGGCCAGCTTGAGCACCCGGAACACCCGCAATACGCGCAGCGCGCGGATGGTGAGCAGGTAGTTGGCGCCCGGCAGAAACAGGCTCAGGTAGGTGGGAATGATCGACAGCAGGTCCACCACCCCGAAAAAGCTGCGCGCGTAACGCAGCGGCCGGTCGCTGACCCACAGGCGGATCATGTACTCAAAGGTGAACAGCAGCGTAAAGAACCATTCCGCGCCGTACAGCCAGGTGCCGTATTGCTGATGGATGGACTGCACGCTGTCGAGCATCACCGCCGCGACGCTGGCGAGAATGGCGACGATCAGCAGCTGATCAAAATATTGCCCTGCCGGCGTATCGGTGCCGAAAATGATGTGGCGCCAGCGATCGCGCAGGGAAACGGAATCCGAACTCATGGAACCTCGGGCCGGGACATTGCGAGAACGCTATTCTGTCTTGTCCATCGTCCGTTGACCACTTAGTCTCTGTTTTATATACGAATAAAAAGCCGTCTGCTGTACCGCACCGCTTGAGGGGGGATCATGGCGCGCGTCAAAGCGTTGTTCATTTCGTTGTACCCATTCGCCTCGTTGTTTATCTGTGCCCATGCCCTTTGGCTGGGCTGGCAGGACCGGCATTGGCTGTGGGCCGGCCCGTTGCTGGTCAACGTGCCGATTCTGGTGTTGCTGGGCTGGCTGGTCAGCCTGGGGCCGGCGCGCACCAGCCCGCATTTGCCGCTGGCCACCCTGTGCGCCTGGCTGGGCGCGGCGCTGACCCTGCTGGGCACCTTGTCGCTCGGCGATCCCCGCTGGCTGGCCTGGTTGTACACCGGGCTGGGCCTGCTCGGCCTTTGCGCCTACCTGTTCTGGTACAGCCCCCTGCAGCGCGACGCCGCCGACGGCCCGCGGCCCGGCCAGTTGCTGCCGCCGCTGGCGTTCCGGGATCTGGAGGGGCGGCCGGTGTCCACCACTTCGCTGCACGGGGCGCCGGCGGTGATGCTGTTTTTCCGTGGCAACTGGTGCCCGGTGTGCATGGCCCAGGTGCGCGAGCTGGCCCGGCGTCGCCCGCAACTGGAACGGCGCGGTGCCCGCATTATCCTGGTCAGCGCTCAGCCCGGCGCCCGCACCGGTCGGCTCGCCGCCCGCCTGGGCGTGCCGATGGAGTGGTGGGTGGACCCGCAACTGGACGCCGCCCGGCAACTGCGCATCCTCGACCCCGGGGGCACGCCCCTGGGCCTGGAGCTGTTCGGCTACCCCTCGGACACGGTGCTGCCCACGGTGTTGATCACCGACGCCCGGGGCGAGATCTGCTACGTGGACCTGGCCGACAATTACCGGGTGCGCCCGGAACCCGCCACCTTCCTTCGCGTGCTGGACACCATGGTGCCGGCGCCGCGCTAGCCGCGGTGCTGGCACGGCCGTACCCTCGGGCGCTTCTCCGGTAAACAAAGGTTTCCGGGAGTCGTGGCGGATAACCGTTCGATTACCACCGCTACGCTTTATTACATACCCGCAACGGCGTGCATCTACATCGCTTTGCACACCCCTTCCATAGTCGCAAAGTCAGTCTCCGTTTCGGGGGCCTAGCGACTAAGAAGTAAAAAGGGAGGGGTAAACCTTGGATACCAACATCAAACATCTCATCGGTGGTGGCGTGCTCGCGCTGCTGCTGACCGCCTGCGGCGGCGGAAGCAGCGGGGGCGGTGACGTCTCCGGCAATTCGCCGACGCCCTCAACCCGTGACCTGCCGGAAGAAATGGCGGCGGTCGTGGACGAGTCCAACGCCTTTACCGAAGAATTCTGCCCGGAGACCTCGGAAGGGGCCGCCGGCACGCCGCTTGATCCGGTTCTTTGCGTCGAGGAAAGCGAAGAATCCGAAGGCGGCGCGCCGGATCCCACCGACGTGGTCGCTCAGTTCTGTCCCACCGCGGCATCCTCGTTCGATCTGGAAGGCGCCTTCGACCCGGCGGCCTTCACCGAAGGGTTCGACGATCCGGCCGGCTTCCTGACCGACGGCCCGCTGTCGTTCCCGATTGCCTGTCTGCAGGAATCGGCCACCAACCTGGACGGCCTGCAGGAGCTGATCGGCGGCAGCAACCCGATCACCGAGCAGCTGTGCCCGGTGGCGGCCACCGAGCCGTCCTTTGACCCGGCCACCTGCTTCGCGGAAGTGACCGGCGGCGCCAACGGCGGTCTGCCCGGCCTGCCCGGTGGCGGTGACGGCGGCGGCAGCGTGCCCGGTGCCGACCAGTTCCTGAACCAGTTCTGCCCGGAAAGCGCCGGTGCCGGCGTCGGCCCGGAGACCCCGCTGAACTGTCTCAACGAAGCCAGCCGTGTCTACATCACCATTGTCGACATGATCACCAACCCGAACCCGCTCACCGACGCCGTTTGTCCGCTGGAAGCCGGCACCGGGCGCGTGGACCCGGTGGTGTGTTTCGAGGAAGCGGTCAGCGGTGGCGGCATGCCCGGCCTGCCCGGCCTGGGTGATCTGCCCGGTCTGCCCGGCGGCGGTGACGGTGGCGACGGCGGCACGCCGGACGTTCCCGGTCTGGATCAGCTGACCGACGCGCTGTCCGGCATCTGCCCGGAGACCCTGGAAGCCGAAGTCGGCCCGACCACCCCGATCGACTGTCTGGCGGAAGCCGGCGGCAGCTTCGGCGGTTTCGAAGACCTGCTCGGCGGCCTCGGCGGCAGCAACCCGCTCACCGAAGCCCTGTGCCCGACCGCCGCCACGGCGGAAAGCTTTGACCCGGCGGCCTGCTTCACCGAAGCGGCCGGTCAGCTGCCCTCCGCACCGGGTGGTGGCTCCCCGCAGATTCCCGGCGCCGGCATGGCTCTGGAGCAAATCTGTCCGGTGGCCGCGGGCGAGGAAATCGGCCCCACCACGCCGTTCGACTGCCTGCTGGAACTGGGCGGCGGCTTCGGCGACCTGGAAGGTCTGCTCGGCGGTCTCGCCGACGGTGGTCTGGAAGGCGGCAACCCGCTGACCGACGCCCTGTGCCCGGTGACGTCCGAGGAAGGTCTGGATCCGGCGGCCTGCTTCATGGAAGCCCTGGAAGGTCTGCCCGGCGGCGTGCCGCTGCCCGGCGGTGACGGCGGCACCCCGGAACTTCCCGGCGGTGAGCAGCTGCTGGGCCAGCTGTGCCCGGAAGCCGGTGCCGGTGAAATCGGCCCGACCACCCCGATCGAGTGTCTGACCGAAGCCGGCCAGAACCTGGGCAACATCCAGGACATGCTCGGCGGCCTGGGCGGCAGCAACCCGCTCACCGAAGCCGTATGCCCGACCGCGTCCGCGGCCGAGGAGCTGGACCCGGCTGCCTGCCTGAGCGAAGCCCTGGGCGGCGGTCTGCCCGGCCTGCCCGGTGGCGGCGACGGCGGCGGCGTACCGGAAATTCCCGGTGTGAGCGATGGCCTGGCGCAGCTGTGCCCGGAAGCCGGTGCCGGCGAAATCGGCCCGACTACCCCGCTGGAGTGCCTCACCGAGGCCGGCCAGAACCTGGGCGGTCTCACCGACCTGCTGGGTGGCCTGGGCGGCAGCAACCCGCTCACCGACGCGCTGTGCCCGGCAGCCTCCGGCGCCGAGCAGCTTGATCCGGCGGCCTGCTTCACCGAAGCCCTGGGCAACCTGCCCGGCGCCCCCGGTGGCGACGGCGGCACCGGCGGCATCCCGGAAATCCCGGGTTTGAGCGACGGCCTGGCGCAGATCTGCCCGCTGGCACTGGAAGACGAAGTGGGTCCGACCACGCCGCTGGACTGCCTGATGGAAGCCGGCGGTAGCCTGAGCCAGCTCCAGGACCTGCTCGGCGGCCTGGGCGGCGGTGAAGGCGGTGAAGGCTCCGCTGATCCGGTGACCGGGCAGCTGTGCCCGGAAGCCGGCGCCGGCGGCCTCAGCCCGACCCTGCCGTTCGAATGTTTGCTGGAAGCGGGGCAGAACCTGCCCGAACTGCTGACCGGCCTGCCGGACCTGCTCGGCGGTCTGGCGCCGTAACGGCAACCACGGTTTGATCGGTGTCCCGCCGTTCGCGGCGGGGGCCGGTCCCCGAAAACAAAAAAGCCCCGGCCATTCGGCCGGGGCTTTTTTTGTGGCAGCTTGCCTTGCAAGCGAAAGGCTGGCTACTGATTCCGGCGGGGCAGGGTGTCGCGCACCTTGTCGGCGAGATCGCGGATGCTCTGCTCGGTGGTGTCCCAGGCGATGCAGCCGTCGGTCACCGACACGCCGTATTCCAGATCGTCCAGATTGGCCGGCAGCTTCTGGTTGCCGCCCTTGAGGTGGGATTCCACCATCAGGCCGACAATCGACTTGTTGCCTTCCAGAATCTGGTTGCCGATATTTTCCATCACCAGCGGCTGCAGGTTCGGGTCCTTGTTGGAGTTGGCGTGGGAGCAATCCACCATGATGTTGGTGGACACGCCGGCTTTCTCCAGAGCGCTCTCCGCCAGGGCCACGGACACCGAATCGTAGTTGGGTTTGCCGCCGCCGCCGCGCAGCACCACATGGGCGTAGGGGTTGCCCTTGGTGGTGGTCAGGGCCACCCGGCCGTCCGGGTCGATGCCCAGGAAACGGTGCGGGTGCTTGACGCTGAGCATGGCGTTGACCGCCACGTCCAGGCTGCCGTCGGTGCCGTTCTTGAAGCCCACCGGGCCGGACAGGCCGGAAGACATCTCCCGGTGGGTCTGGGATTCGGTGGTGCGCGCGCCGATCGCCGACCAGGAGATCAGATCCTGCATGTACTGCGGGGTGGTCGGGTCGAGCGCCTCGGTGGCCGCCGGCAGGCCCAGCTCGGCCACGTCCAGCAGCAGCTTGCGGGCAATGTGCAGGCCGTCCTGCACTTTGAAGGAGTCGTTCATGTAAGGGTCGTTGATCAGACCCTTCCAGCCCACCGTGGTGCGCGGCTTTTCAAAGTACACGCGCAGTACCAGAAACAGGGCGTCGTCCACCTCGGCGGCCAGCTTCTTGAGCCGCTCGGCGTATTCCATGGCCGCTTTCGGGTCATGGATGGAGCAGGGGCCGATCACCACGAACAGGCGCGGATCCTTGCGGTCGAGGATGTCGCGGATCTGCTGGCGACCCTGGAATACGGTTTCCGCCGCCGCTTCGCTGAGCGGCAGCTTTTCCTTCAGGGCCCGGGGGGTGATCAGCACCTCCTGGGATTCGATGTTGAGATCGTCTAATTGCTTCTGGCTCATGAGTCTGGCTATGCCTGTTATTTCGGTGTCGACGGATTTTTGCAGTCTAGCCGAATCCGTTGCAGGAATCAGCCTATTGCCGGGATAGAGTGGCGCTGGTATCGCTGAGCAGTTCGCGGACATAGGCGGGCACCAGCTCGGTGGCGCGTCCGTGACGGTGTTCGTGGAACGCGGTGAGCTGCTCCGAGGGCTCCAGGTTGAGTTCGGTGGTGTGCGCGCCGCTGGCCCGCGCTTCCGCCACGAAGCCGGCGGCCGGGTAGACGTTGCCGCTGGTGCCGATGCTGATAAAGCGCTCGCAGCCGGCCAGGGTGGCGTAGATGCGCTCCATCTCCAGGGGCATTTCACCGAACCACACCACATGGGGGCGCAGGCAGCCGGCGGCGCCGCACACGGTGCAGCTCAGGGCCGGGTCCAGATCGCGGTCGGCGGGCACCAGTGTCTCGGTGCTCTGGCAGCGCGCCTTGAGCAGCTCGCCGTGCATGTGGATGACGTTCCGGCTGCCGGCGCGCTCGTGCAGGTCGTCCACGTTCTGGGTCACCACCAGCACCTGGCCGGGCAGCGCCTGCTCCAGTTCGGCCAGGGCCCGGTGGGCGGCATTGGGCTGGATCGCCGGGTCGCGCAACTGTTCACGGCGCCGGTTGTAGAAGCTTTGCACGCCATGCGGATCGCGCTGGAAGGCTTCCGGGGTGGCCACGTCCTCGATGCGGTGGTTTTCCCACAGGCCGCCGGCGTCGCGAAACGTATTGATACCGGATTCCGCCGAGATTCCGGCGCCGGTAAGTATTACAATCCTTTCCTGCATGGCTGCTGCCTCCGCCTGTCTTCTTCGTTACCGTGGAGTGTTATGGATACCATCATCTCAAGGCAGGAAACACTTTCCCTGCCGGCCCGGGGACCTGTCAATTTGCTGCATTTCCACCAGGGCATGGTGCTGCTGATCGGCGCCGACGCGGTGGGTCTGTACCGTGACCGGCGCGCCGTGGAAGACCCGCTCGCCAATGGTCTGGTCGGCTACGAGCCGATTCCCGAGGCGCTGCGCTGCGAGTTCGAAGAGCCGGACGGCTATGTGGTCGAGCAGGTGTCCGGTTTTATCGGCCTGCGTTCCGGTGCCGCCATGTTCATACGCCCGGATGGCGTGGCGCTGTACGCTAGCAGCCTGGATGCGCTGCACAACCGTGATTGCCAGTGGGTAATCCCGTTTCCACCCCTTAATTCCTAGGAACCGCCGGTTCCTTCACTGGAGAGATCCATGGCTGAAGAAAGCACTCGCCTGCGTCTGCGGCAACTGACCCTGGAAGACTACCCGGCGCTGGCCCGGTTGATGGATCAGGTGTACCACGACATCGGCGGTGCCTGGCCCGAGGAAACCATTGCCACCCTGATCCGGTTGTTCCCGGAAGGGCAGTTGGTGATCGAGGACAACGGCACGCTGATCGCCACGGCGTTGACGGTAAAGGTGAGCTACGACCGGTTCTCCAACCCGCACCGCTATGAAGACCTGATCACCGACGACAAGGTGCGCTCGCACAGCCGCAAGGGCGATGCGCTGTACGGCCTGGACGTGTTCGTGGACCCCGAGTACCGCGGCTACCGCCTGGGCCGGCGGCTCTATGAGGCGCGCAAGGATCTGTGCCGGGAAGAAAACCTGCGGGCGATTCTGGCCGGCGGCCGTCTGCCCGGCTACACCAACTACGCGGACAAGATGACGGTGACCGAGTACATCGCCGAAGTGGAAGCCCGCACCATTTACGATCCGATTCTGACCTTCCAGCTGTCCAACGGTTTCGACGTCAAGCGCCTGCTGGTGAAGTACCTGCCCGAGGACGAAAGCTCGCGCGGCTACGCCACCCTGCTGGAGTGGGACAATATCCTCTATCAGCCGGAGGACGACGGCGACTGGCCGCGCCGCTCGGTGGTGCGCCTGGGCGTGGTGCAGCGCCGCATGCGCAGCGCGCGCTCGGTGGAAGACCTGCTCAGCCAGGTGGAGTTCTTCATCGATTCGCTGTCCGATTACCGGGCCGATTTCGCCGTGCTGCCGGAATTCTTCAGCGCGCCGCTGATGGGCCTCAAGACCGACCTCAATTCCGTGGAAGCGGTGCGATACCTGGCCAGCTTCACCGAGGAAATCCGCGACGCCATGGCGGACATGGCGGTGAGCTACAACATCAACATCATCGGCGGCTCCATGCCGCTGGAAGAGGACGGGCGCATTTACAACGTCGCCTATCTGATGCGCCGCGACGGCTCGGTGGAGCAGCAGAAGAAGATTCACATCACCCCCCACGAGCGCAAGGACTGGGCGATCCAGGGCGGTGACGGCCTGCGTATTTTCGACACCGACGCCGGCCGCATCGGCATTCTGATCTGCTACGACGTGGAATTCCCGGAGCTGGGCCGGCTGCTCGCCGAGCAGGGCATGGAGATTCTGTTCGTGCCGTTCTGGACCGACACCAAGAACGGCTACCTGCGCGTGCGTCATTGCGCCCAGGCGCGGGCGATCGAGAACGAATGCTACGTGGCGATTTCCGGCAGCGTCGGCAACCTGCCGCGCGTCGACAACGTGGACATTCAGTATGCCCAGTCCGCGGTGTTCTCGCCCAGTGATTTTTACTTCCCCCACGACGGCACCATCAGCGAGTCGGTGCCCAACACCGAGATGCTGCTGTTCGCCGACATCGACCTGGAAAAGCTCAAGCTGCTGCACAGCGAAGGCTCGGTCACCAATATCCGTGACCGCCGCAAGGACCTGTACAGCCTGGTCTGGAAGGGTAAGGAAGAGCTCGACCCCTGAGTTCCGGGGCGGCGCGTGTCAGCGCCGCTCGCGGAAGGTTTGCACCACCTGTTCCGCCAGCGCCTCGGCGGCGGGGCCGGAGCCGTCGCGGCGCACCAGCGCGATCTGGTAATCACCCAGGGCGGGCAGGCCGTTTTCCGGGCCCAGCACGCGCAGCGGCGGCTGCACCAGGCTGGCGGGGAAGGGCGCCACCGCCAGGTCGGCCAGCATGGCCGCTTCCTGGCCGGCGCAGTGCTCGCTGTTATACGCCACCCGGTAGCTGATTTCCGCCTTATCCAGCGCGCCCAGCGCCATCTCCCGCCAGGCACAGCCGTGGTTGGCCAATGACAGCGGCAGCGGCGAGCGCTGCACCGCCACGCCGCCGTCGCGGCCGGCCCAGACCAGCGGCTCGGTGTGCACCACCTCGCCGCGTTTGGCGCTCAGGTCGCTGTGGCCCAGCGTCACCAGCGCCAGATCCAGCTCGCCGTCGTCCAGCCGTTTCAGCAGGTCGACGCTGCGCCCGGCGTTGACGTTCACCTGCACCGCCGGGTGCGAGCGCGCGAAGCGGGTCAGCACCTGGGGCAGCACCCGGGTGCCCACATCGTCCGGCGTGCCCAGGCGCACGCTGCCTTCCAGGGACGGCGCCAGAAACCGGCCCACCGCTTCCTCGTTGAGCTTGAGCAGCCGGCGCCCGTAGCCGAGCAGCACTTCGCCCTCCGGCGTCAGGGACACCCGGCGCGCCTCGCGTATGAACAGGCTCTGGCCCAGGGTCTCCTCCAGGCGTTTGATCTGCATGCTCAACGCGGAAGGGGTGCGGAACACCTGGTGGGCGGCGCGGGTGAAGCTGCCGTTCTCGGCGATGGCCACGAAGGTACGCAGGGTGTCGGTGTCGAGAAGGGGCAGCGAGGCGTTCTCCGGCCGGGCCTTGGCGACGGTCATGGCGGGCTCTCCGGTCGTTCAATATTTCTGAACGGGTAATGTAATTCTTTTCGTTGGAGTTAACAATGTGAAGCCTGCATGCTTTCTCCCATAGGCCGGGACGGTGCCCGGTCGACGACCGATCAAGGAGACCGTCATGAAGGAGAGAGCCATGCAACAGAAGCCACGCCCCCAACGCGACTACCCGGACCCGCAACTGTACATGCCGGCAATGCCGCCGCTGGGCCTGCTCAACGCCTTTGAGCGCAAGGTCCAGAAATGGTGGCGCCAGCGCGCTGAACGCCGCCAGGCCGCCGCGCTGCGCCGCTCACGACCCACCGGCCAGCATTGAAGGCTTTGTAGGAGCGGGCCCTGCCCGCTCCCACAAGACCTGCGGATACAAAAAAGGCGCCGTTAAGGCGCCTTTCTTGTTGCGGTTGAACCGGCCGGATTACATGTTCGGGTAATTCGGGCCGCCGGTGCCTTCCGGTGCCACCCAGTGGATGTTCTGGGTGGGGTCCTTGATGTCGCAGGTCTTGCAGTGCACACAGTTCTGCGCGTTGATCTGGAAGCGCTTGTCACCGGTGCTTTCGTCCTCGACCACTTCGTACACGCCCGCCGGGCAGTAGCGCTGCGCCGGTTCGTCGTACTTGGGCAGGTTGTACTCGATCGGCACGCTGGGGTCCTTCAGCGTCAGGTGGCAGGGCTGATCTTCTTCATGGTTGGTGTTGGACAGGAACACCGAATCCAGTTTGTTGAAGGTCAGTTTGCCGTCCGGCTTGGGATAGCTGATTTTCTTGCACTGATCCGCCGGCTTCAGGGTGTCGTGGTCCGGGGTGGTGTCCCGCATCGTGAACGGCATCTTGCCGTTGAGGATGTTGAGGTCCACGAACGCGAAGGCGGAACCCAGCAGGTTGCCGAACTTGTGCTGGGCCGGGCCGAAGTTGCGCTGCGTGTGCAGCTCTTCGAACACCCAGCTGCTCTCGAACTGGCTCTTGTACTCGGTCAGCTCGTCGCTGCCACGGCCGTCCTTGATGGCCTTGGAAATCACTTCCGCGGCGATCATGCCGGACTTCATGGCGGTGTGGTTACCCTTGATCTTGGCGAAGTTCAGGGTGCCGGCGTCACAGCCCACCAGCAGGCCGCCCGGGAAGGTCATCTTCGGCAGGGACTGCAGGCCGCCCTTGGCGATGGCCCGGGCGCCGTAGCTGACGCGCTTGCCGCCTTCCAGGAATTTTTTGATTTCCGGGTGGGTTTTCCAGCGCTGCATTTCATCGAAGGGTGAAACGTGCGGGTTGGAATAACCCAGGTCGGTGATCAGGCCCAGGGTCACCTGGTTGTCTTCCATGTGGTACAGGAAGCCACCGCCGTGGGAGCCGGATTCGCTCAGCGGCCAGCCGGCGGTGTGCACCACCAGGCCCTGCTGATGCTTGGCCGGATCGATTTCCCACAGTTCCTTGATGCCCAGACCGTAGTGCTGGGGATCGACGCCTTCGCGCAGGTTGAATTTTTCCATCAACCCTTTGCCCAGGTGGCCGCGGCAGCCTTCGGAGAACACGGTGTACTTGGCGTGCAGCTCCATGCCGGGGGTGTAGCTGGGCTTTTTCTCGCCGTTGTGGTCGATGCCGGAATCGCCGGTGGCGATGCCTTTCACCGAGCCGTCCTCGTTATAGAGCACTTCGGTGGCGGCGAAGCCGGGGAACACTTCGATACCGAGGCCTTCCGCCTGTTCGGCGAGCCAGCGGCACAGGTTGCCCAGGGAAATAACGAAGTTGCCCTCGTTGTGCATGGTCTTGGGCACGAACGGGTTGGGCACCTTGGAGCCTTTCTCGGCGCCGGTGAAGTAGAAGATTTCGTCGCCGCCGACTTCGGTGTTCAGCGGGGCGCCGAGTTCTTTCCAGTTGGGGAACAGCTCGTTAAGCGCGCGCGGCTCGAATACCGCGCCGGAGAGGATATGGGCGCCTACTTCAGAGCCTTTCTCCACCACCACGACGCTGAGTTCCTGACCGCTTTCCTGGGCGATTTGACCCAGGCGGCATGCGGTTGCCAGACCGGACGGACCGGCGCCGACGATGACGACGTCGACTTCCATAGATTCGCGTTCCACAGCCTGTCTCCTAGCTTTCGGTTCTCTTGGGGTGGCGCGGAGTATAAAGGCATCCTCCATATCGCACCACTTTTCGGAATCGACTTTCACGCCGATTCAAACACTTGTTTGGATTATCCCTTGCCAGGTGGTTGATTTACAAGGATATCGGCGACCGGCGGGTCATGAAACAACGACACAATTGGCAGCAAAATCATCCGCTTACCCGACTTCGGCCTATTGACCTGCCGGGGGGCAGCGTTCAAGATACCGGCTCTCGCGCGGGGCCCCGGCGTTCGGCGTCGTCTCGCCTCTTTCATCGTTTCCGTCCTTATTAAGTACTGGTGAAAGCGAGTATTCGGGCGGGTTGCCACAAGGCACGGTGGGCTTCCAAACCCTGCTTTGTGGCAGCCCCCGGACGGAAGCGACTTCAGTCACCAAGTGGAAGATTCCGAGGATCCTATGAAGGTTCTTGTACCCATCAAGCGAGTCATTGACTACAACGTTAAGGTTCGCGTGAAGGCGGACAACTCTGGCGTTGATCTCGCCAATGTGAAAATGGCCATGAACCCCTTCTGCGAAATCGCCGTGGAAGAAGCGGTACGCCTGAAAGAAAAAGGCGTCGTGACCGAAATCGTCGCTGTCAGCATCGGCCCCAAAGCCGCTCAGGAACAGCTGCGCACCGCCATGGCGCTGGGCGCCGACCGGTCCATCCTGGTGGAAACCGATGAAGAGATTCAGCCGCTGGGCATCGCCAAGGCGCTGAAAGCCATCGTTGAAGAGGAAAAGCCGGAAATGGTGATCCTCGGCAAACAGGCCATCGACGATGACAACAACCAGACCGGCCAGATGCTGGCTGCTCTGACCGGCATGCCCCAGGGCACGTTCGCCTCTGAAGTGAACGTGGAAGAAGGCAAGGTCAAGGTGACCCGTGAAATCGACGGCGGCCTGCAGACCGTGGAACTGAAACTGCCGGCGGTGGTGACCACCGACCTGCGTCTCAACGAGCCGCGCTACGCTTCCCTGCCCAACATCATGAAAGCCAAGAAGAAGCCGCTGGACGTTAAAACCCCGGCTGATCTGGGCGTTGATATGACCCCCCGCGTGACCATCGAGAAGGTGGAAACACCGGCCGAGCGCAAGGCGGGCGTTATGGTGGGCTCCGTGGACGAGCTGGTCGAGAAACTGAAGAACGAAGCGAAGGTGATCTGATGAGTGTTTTAGTTTACGCCGAACACGACAACGCCACGCTCAACAAGGTTACTTTGAGCGTTCTCGCCGCCGCCAAGGAAATCGGCGGTGACATCACCGTGCTGGTCGCCGGCAAAGGCTGCGGCGCCGTGGCCGAGGAAGCCGCCAAGGCGGAAGGCGTGAGCAAGGTACTGTGCGCCGACAACGACGCCTACGAGCATCAGCTGGCCGAGAACATCGCCGAGCTGGTCGCCGAAGTGGGCGCCGATTACAAGCACATCCTGGCCGCCGCCACCACCACCGGCAAGAACTTCGCGCCGCGTGTGGCCGCGCTGCTGGACGTCGCCCAGATCTCCGAGATCTCCGACGTGGTTGACGGCGACACCTTCCGTCGTCCGATCTACGCCGGTAACGCCATCGCCACCGTCAAGTGCACCGACGAGAAGAAAGTGATCACCGTGCGTGGCACTTCCTTCGACGGCGTGGCGGCGGAAGGCGGCTCCGCGTCCGTGGAAAACCTGGACGTGGTGAAAGACAGCGGTCTGTCCAGCTTTGTCAGCGAAGAGCTGGCCAAGTCCGACCGTCCCGAGCTGACCAGCGCCGACATCGTGATCTCCGGTGGCCGCGGCATGGGCAACGGCGACAACTTCGAGATCCTGTACAAGGTGGCCGACAAGCTGGGCGCCGCCGTCGGTGCCTCCCGCGCCGCCGTGGACGCCGGCTTCGTACCCAACGACATGCAGGTGGGTCAGACCGGTAAGATCGTCGCACCCCAGCTGTACATGGCGGTGGGCATCTCCGGTGCGATTCAGCACCTGGCCGGCATGAAGGACTCCAAAGTGATCGTTGCCATCAACAAGGACGAGGAAGCCCCGATTTTCCAGGTGGCGGACTACGGCCTGGTGGCGGATCTCTTCGAGGCCGTTCCGGAGCTCGACAGCAAGCTCTGATCCCGATGTAACATCGGTATCAACGAAAAAGCCCGGCCTTCGCGCCGGGCTTTTTTTATGCCCGAAATTTGTGGGGGGTAGGAGAGGGCTGTGGGAGCGGGCCTCGCCCGCGAAAGGGTGGCTTCTAGCCACCCGGCAAAGGTTGCCCCGCAGGATTCCAGAGACGTTGTTGGTGCTGCCGTTAGACAGACCTCTGGGATCCTGCCGGGAGCTTCGCTCCCTTTCGCGGGCTGGGCCCGCTCCTACAAGGCGCCTTCCAGAGTTATGTCACTCGTTCCGCCAGCGCCAGGGCGGCGGTAAGCCCCGGCGATTCAATGCCGAGCAGGTTTACCAGGCCGTCGATACCGTGCTCCCCCTGGCCCTGGATCAGAAAGTCCCGGTAGGGCTTGCCGTCCAGCCACAGCTTGGGGCGCACGCCGGCGTAGTCCGGCTGCAGCGCGCCCGCCGGCAGGCCCGGCCAGTAGCGCCGCACCGCCTGCTCGAAGCTTTCCCGGCGGCTTTCGTCCACCCGGTAGTCCGGCCGTTCCGCCCACTCCACGTCGGGCCCGAAACGGGCGCCGCCGGCCAGATCCAGGGTCAGGTGGACGCCCAGGCCGTCGGCGTCGGGCAGGGGATAGATCAGCCGCTCGGCGGGCGGTTTGCCGCGCAGCTTGAAGTAGTGCCCCTTGGCGAAGCGCTGTTCCGGCCGATGCTTTTCCGGCAACCCGTCCATCAGGCCGGTGAGAGGCACCGCGCCGAGGCCGGCGGCGTTGATCAGGCGCTCCGCGCGCAGCTGGAAAGGCTGGTCCGGGCCTTCCACGGTGAGGGTGAAACGCCCCGGCCGGCAGTCGATATGCGTCACCCTGTGACGCAGGGCGATCACCGCGCCGTGGTTTTCCGCTTCCGCGGCCAGACTGGCCATCAGGCCGTGGCTGTCGACGATGCCGCTGGTGGCGCTCTCCAGCGCCTGCTCCGCGCGCAGCCAGGGCGCCTCCCGGCGCAGCCGCTCGCGGCTCACCAGGCTGAGCCCCTTGGCGCCGGCGGCGCGGGCGTTGGCGTACAGGTCCTCCAAAGCCCCCGTCTGGCCGGGGCCGGCCACCACCCATTTGCCGCAGCGGCGGTGGGCGATGCCCCGGGCGGCGCAGTACTCGTAGAGCAGCGCCTTGCCGCGCAGGCAGGTTTCCGCCTTGAGCGAGCCGGGCGGGTAGTAGAGCCCGCCGTGGATCACTTCGCTATTGCGCGAGGAAAGATGCTCGCCGATGTGGGCTTCCGCCTCCAGAACGACCACCGCCTGGCCGGCCCGGGCCAGGCGCCGGGCCACCGCCAGACCGATGACGCCGGCGCCGATCACCACGCAGCCGGTTTCTTCCAGCGGCAAGGACATGGCTTGGCCTTACCGTGCCCCTTCCGGTTCAACGTCTCCGGAGGCCGCTTTCTCGCCTTTGCCGTCGTTCACCGCGTTGTCGTAGAACAGATAGCGGGAGGTCTCGTACGTGCCCCGGGCCAGATCGAACAGGTTCTGGAAGGTTTCCGGGTCGTCGCCGGCCCGGTCCTGCTCAGGCTCGTCGCTGTACAGCTCGTGCAGGGTGGCCGCTTCGCCGTCGTGGTTGAGGCGCGCCAGGTGCTCGCGGGTGACCATGCCGATCTGCGGCGCCGGGCCCTCGCGCAGTACCACGAAGGCGCTGCGTTCGCCCTCCGGGGCCGGCATCTGGATGTCCCGGCCCAGGGTGGTGTTGCGGTATTCCATACCCAGCATGCCGGCCAGGGTCGGCATCACGTCCACCAGGCTGACCACGTCTTTCACATGGCGCGGCTCCAGCAGGCCGGGGGCGTACAGCATGTGCGGCACATGGTGGCTTTCCAGGCCCAGTTGCTCCTGGAAGGGCGGCATGTGCGAGAGGGTGGTGATGCGATTGTTGTGGTCGCCGAAGAACACGAAGATGGTGTTATCGAAGTAATCGCTTTCCCGGGCCATGTCCATGTAGCGGCCCACGTTGTAGTCGAGCAGCCGCACCGCGTTGTACTGGGCGGTATTGCGGAAGCCGTTGGCGTTGAGTTCCTGTTCCGGCGGCGAACGGGTTTCGAAGTCGTCGTTGTTCTCCGGAATGGTGAAGGGCCGGTGGTTGCCGGCGGTCTGGATAAAGGCGAAGAACGGCTGGTCCGACGGCAGGGCCTCCAGAATCCGGTGGGATTCCTTGAACAGGTTCAGGTCGGAGATGCCCCAGACGTCCACGTTGGGCGACTGCCAGTCGCCTTCCTCGTAGAGCTCCAGGTCGTCGATGCTGCGCGTGAGCACCGCCTCCAGGTTGGCCCAGCCGGCGTTGCCGCCCACCATGTACAGCTTCCGGTAGCCCTCCAGCTGGTTGACGATGTTGCGCTGGTGGCCGATCAGCGGGTTACGGCTGGCGGTCTCCTCCGGCGCCACGTCGGGGATGCCGGTGAGAAACGCCCAGATGCTTTTCGCGGTGCCGGTGACCGGCACGTAGAAGTGCTCGAAGAACCAGCCTTCGCGGGCGATGCGGTCGAGATTGGGGGTGGGGTCGAACGGTGTGCCGTAGGCGCCCACGCGGCTGGCGCCCAGCGATTCCAGCATCACCACCACGATGTTCGGCGGCCGGTCCACGTCCAGCCGGTGCGGCTGGACCGACACGTTGCGCTCGAAATTCAGCGGCTCCCGGGCCTGCTCCGGCAGCGCCAGGAAGTCCGCCATCAGCGGGTAGTATTTCTCCACCGCCTCGCGGTCGAAGGGCTCGCTGCTGAGCAGGGTGGTGTCGTAGAGGAACAGCACCGGATTCAGCCCCAGGGCCGCCACCGCGTTATTGCCGGAGGCGAAGGCGTCACTCCAGCGCAGCGGCACCGGGTTCTCCAGGTTGATGTCGGAGACCCGGCCGAGCAGGCCGAACACCAGCGCGAGGAATACCACCACGCCGCCGATCCACTTGCTGCCGGTGCCCATGGGCATCGGCGCGCGCAGCAGGAAACGGCGCGCCAGCGCCCGGAAAATCAGCGCCATCACCGCGGTCACGGCCAGCCAGCCCAGGGTGATCCACACCACCGGATAGCTTTCCCAGACCATGCGGGTGGAGATCGCGGTGTCTTCCAGGAAGCGGAAGGCGGTCACGTTCAGCCGGTCGCCCAGGTAGACGTAATGGCCGAAGTCGAGGATGTAGGTGAGCACCACGACCAGCACCGCCAGGGTGATGTACACCAGCCCCAGCACCCGCACCGGGGCCGAGCGCACCAGGTTAAAGCGCGGCAGCCAGGCCAGCACCGCCAGGGGCAGCACCATCAGCAACGCCAGCCGCAGATCGAAGCGCAGCCCCACGCCCAGGGCATGGTAAAGGTCGCCGGAATCCGCCTGCACGGTGTCGCCCACTTCGGAGAAGAACGCGAAGAACACCGCTCTCATAACCACGAACAGTGCGAACAGCGCCACCACGCTGGATGCCAGAAAACGAAGCCGGCGTGACTTCCACCACCCCATGTATGCCTCCGGGTCAGGTTGATAGGAAATTCAGGCGGCCTATGCTACCGATACAGGGTCCGCAGTGCATGCGGTATTGGAGACCCCTTCTTATGGTGGCAACTGAATCCCGGAACGGCGTCACGGTGGTGACGCTGAAGCCTCACCTCTCCGCCGACTGGCCCCAGGTGAAACGCTTTATCGCGCTGATCGCGGTGGTGGTGTTCACGGTGGCGGCGGCCTGGACCCTGGCCGGCATCTGGCTGGCGCTGCCGTTCGCGTTCATCGAGGTGGGACTGATCGGCTATCTGCTCTACCGGGTCTGCTTCCGCCTGTCCTACCTGCACCAGCGCATCGCCGTGGAGCGGGGCAGGGTGGTGCTGCACGAGGGCGTGCGCGGCCCGGACCGGGAGTGGATTCTGGCGCGCCCGGCGGCGCACCTGCACGTGGTGCTGCCGGTTAAGGAGGTGGACATGATCGGCCTGCATCTGTGCGACGACGACACCCGCCTGGAGTTGGGCGCCTTTCTCAACGGCGACGGCCGCGAACAGGCCCGCCAGGCGCTGCGCGACGCCGGCCTGGTGGAAACCTCGGACCGCTGGTGGGTGCAGGGCTGAGCCCCGATGCCAATCCCCAACAGGAGACTGCAATGAAGTACATCTTCGAAGTACGCATGAAGGACGGCTACACCGTGGAGGAATACGCCCAGGGCTGGATCGAGGCCAGCGAGATCATCCAGCAGACGCCGGGCGCCCGCGGCACCTACCTGCACCGCAAGATCGGCGAGCCGAACACCCTGCTGGCCATCGCCCATTGGGACTCCAAGGCGCACCGGGACGCCAAGGACGACAGCCGCAGCGCCAAGGTCAAAGCGATTCTGGAAAAACACGCCCGCACCTGCGAGATCACCCCGCTGGGCGAATTCGAAGAGCCTGAATGGGAAGTGCACCCCGAGGGAGGTGACGGTGAGCGCTAGACGGTCGGTGTGGGGCAGGGCGGCGCTGCTGGCCGCGCTGATCGGTCTGGCCGGTTGCGACTATTCCGACGCGCCTCAGGCGGCGCCGCTGCGAATGCTCGCCGAACAGCCGGCCGACTATGACGGCGAACTGGTGACCACCGCCGGCACCGTGCGCCATTTCCAGGACCCGCTGCACTACTGGATCGAGGACGACGACTTGAACCGGGTGGCCCTGAAGCCGGTGGAAAACGTGGAAGCCCATCTGGGCAAGCGGGTACGCGTCACCGGCGTTTTCCACTACCAGGAAAACGCCGGCCGCGAAATCGAGCTGGAGTCGATCCGGGAAGAACCCTGATCAGCCCTCGATCTGGAACTTCAGGCCGGCGTTGTCCACCAGCCGCTTGATCAGCTTGTCACCGAACGCCGGCGCCGTGGTCCAGATGCCGCCGGCGGTATCGTCGGCGTCTTGCACCAGGCACAGGGCGCTCTCGGCGATCATCCGCGAGGTGGAGCCGTAGCCCGGGTCACGGTTGCCGGACACGCTGGCCTTCAACTGCCGGCCGTCGGCGGTCTCGCCGATGAACAGCACGTCGTAGAAGCCGTTTTCGCGCTCTTCCTTGCTCGGGCCTTCGCCGGGCTTGGGCGCGTCCTTACCGGACAGGGAGCGGTCGTTGGTCACCGCCTCGGCGGTGGCCTTGCCCTTCTCGCCGGGGCCGGTGAGGATCATCTCGTCGTACACGAACTGATCGCCGTAGGCGTGGCCCAGCAACTGGTTGGAGCGGTGCACGTTGCGGGTGTTGATGGTCGCCATCACGAACGGCGCCAGCCAGGTGTGCAGCTCGTCGTCGTAGACCGGCTCCCTCGGCTCCGGCTGCTCCGGGCCCTTGAAGCCCGGCGTCAGGGAAAACGGGTCGGTGAGCAGCTGGTAGATCTTCGGGTCCTTCTTGGCGGCCACCAGGGTCGCCTGCAGGCTGGCGGCGGTACCGCCGGAGAAGGTGCCCTTCATCTTGCGCACCCGGCCCTTCACGCGGGGCAGGTAGGCGCCCAGGTTCTCCTTGGCGTACTGCTGCAGGAAGTACACGCCCATATCGAACGGGATAGAATCAAACCCGCAGGAAAACACGATCCGCGCGCCGCTCGCCTTGGCGGCCTCGCCGTGGGCGTCGATCATCTGGCGCATCCACGCCGGCTCGCCGCACAGATCCACATAGTCCGTACCGGTCTTGGCGCAGGCCGCCACCAGCGGCTCGCCGTACAGCTGGTACGGCCCCACCGTGGTCAGCACCACGCGGGTGCGCTTCGCCAGCGCCTCCAGGGTCTCCGGCTTGTCGGCGTCGGCGGTGATCAGCGGCACCGAATCCGGCACGCCGATTTCCTCGCGCACCGCCTTCAGCTTCTCCTCGCTGCGGCCTGCCATGGCCCACTTCACGTCGCTATCGGCGCCGTACTGCTGATGCAGATACTCCGCCACCAGCCGGCCGGTGAAGCCGCTGGCGCCGTACACCACGATGTCGAACTCTCTCCCGTTGCTCATAATCGGCAATCCGTTCTGTTGCGAATGATGCGCCTACTATAGACCCCGTGCCGCGCCCCTGGGCAGGGTGGGGAACGGCCTTTTTATGGGCAAGAGAGTCATGGCGCGGCGTGTACTCTTATCCCCAGGTTGGGGGATGCGCCGCGGACCGCCGGTGTTTAGGATAATTCCGGATCACTGATAAGGGGAATAAGGTGGCCGGCGAACCGGACCTGACAAAGGTGCTCGATAGCATATATTTCGCGCCGCATGGAGGAAGCGGATGGTGCGACTGCCTGAACCTGATTTGTGAGCTTGTGCGCGGTGATGCTGCACGGCTTCTGAGAATAGACAAGCAAACCGAACAAGTGGTCGCCGAGCTTCCGGGCCAGAATCTGGCCGGGCAAGCAGGTGATTCGGATTTTCAGGGTGCAAATAGTGGCGCACTCCATGGCCGTTTCGTCGCGGATGGCCTGGTGGTCGAGCTGAAGGTTCAACGTGTCGGCGAAGGCGACCCCTTCACTCCACGGGACCGGAGCGTTCTTGATGAACTGATGCCACATATCGCCCGTGCGTTACGACAGGACGGCGCTTCCAGATTACTGATGGACCGGCACGCCGCCGTGAGCAGGCCCAACCAGGGCGCTCTGTTACTGCTCAATGTCCAACAGGAAGTCGTGTTTGTTTCTACCCGGGCCAAGGACTGGCTCTCGCAAACGAGCCGCATGACATTAAGAGACAACCATTTGTATCTATCCGGTTATAAGAAGCAAACGGAATTCTCGGATCTGGTTCGTTACTGTATGGGTCAAAGAGGCTCCGGCATGATGGCACTGCCGGAAAAGACCGGTGTCGTGCGTTTGCTGGTCAGTTTCGAGGAAGCCGGAATTGATGGGATTTTCGAGTCGAATGGTCTGATTGCTGTTTTTATTCTGGCTATCGATAGTGAAGACATAGACGACGAGGGCGCCATTGCTCGTTGGTTGGGACTAACGGAACAAGAAGCACGCATTGCGACACGGATTGCTCAAGGGGGCCGTCCGGCGGACATTGCCGCTGCATTGGGTGTGTCTTTGCATACCGTTCGTCACCATCTTAAAAACATTTACCGCAAGACCGGTACTCACTCTCAATCGCAACTTACCGCCATGGTGCTGAATCTGCCGCTTTGAAGGTGACAATATAAACGGCTTCTGGTTATTTGTTCTCTGGGGAGATGATAACCAATGAGGGTTCAGGGAGGGATAATGAATAATACGCGCGGGCTTTTGGCGTCGGAGCGCTTGCTGGATCAACTTTACTTCGCGCCTTACGAGGCGTCCGGCTGGCACGGGTTCCTTAAAGAAATGGTTCGCCAGTCGGGTAGTCGGTCGGCCCGACTATTGGTAATGAATCAACAAGCGGATCAGGTGTATTCAGGTGTTCAGGTCAACACTGACGATAAGGCCCATAAAGCCTTTGTGGATCACTTCGTCAATTTGTGTCCCTGGCGCCCGGGGCTGGCCCATCTGCCGCCGGGTAAGTTCTATTCTTCTTACCTGGACGGCATCTGCGACCAGAAAACCTTCTACCGTTCCGAATTTTTTAACGACTGGGCCAAAGAGCTTGATATTCACCATGGCGCCAGCGGCACGGTCTGGCAGTTCGAGGGCCAGACTATTCAGATGTTTTTTCAGCGGACAGGCGGTCAGGGCCATTTCAGACGTTATGAAACCGATGCCTTCAATGCTTTGGCACCGCATATTCGCCGTGCTCTTCGACTGGAAGCCATAATCCATCAGCAAAAGCAGAAACAGGGGTATTTGGAGCATACGGGCCGCTTCAGCGCTTTCATACTGCTTGATGCCAATCAGCGTGCGGTACACGTTTCCGAGGCCGCGTGGCGTCATATCCAAGATAATCCACACGCTCTTCGTCTTGGCAAAAGGGTGTTATTGCAGAACGGCGAGGCACAGCAGAGGCTGGATTTCCTTTTGAAGGCCTCTTTCGCCGGTGGCACGGCGGGCGCGCCGGTGACGGGAGGCGTCATTGCCTTGCCGCGCCCGGAACGGTCGCCATTGTTGCTGCAGGTCGTCCCCTTGCATCCCGATGCCGACAGGCCACTGATGCCGGTACCGGCCCATGCCGCCCTCTATCTGGTGGATGGTGACGCGGAGCCTGAATTCGACACTAAAAAACTGGCGAACCTGCTCGGCCTCACGCAGGCGGAGGCGGAGATCGCCGCCTTGGTAGCCGGTGGGCAGACCGCCGCGAAGATCGCGTCTTTCCGTCGGGTGTCGCTGCATACCGTGCGAAGTCAGATCAAGAGCATCTACTTTAAAACGGATGTGTCCAGCCAGGCGCAACTCACCCGATTGGTGAAAGCGTTACCGGCCACCCGCGACCGGCAGGGGCGCTCGAGAACGCCGTTTCTGTCTTGATCGGTGGCAGCCGGTTGTATCCCCCATCTTGGGGATGTGCGCTTCAGTCGCAGATGATTAGCTAGTGCTCTCGAACTTGTTTGATAGTACTGGAGGAATCATGAATACCTTGAAGCTCACTGCATTGGCTTGTGCCGTGGCGTTGACTGGTTGTGGTGGTGGATCTTCGTCGGACGGTGGCTCAGACGCGCCCGCCGAAAATGCAAGAACGGGCGTCTTCACCGATAGCGCGGTGGCGGGAATCAATTACCGGACCTCGCCGGGCAACAGGAGCGGTAGCACCAACGCTCTAGGCGAATACGATTATGTCGACGGCGACACCGTCACGTTTATGATCGGCGGCATTCCCTTGCCTTCGGTACCGGCGACCGGCCGGGTCACTCCCGCCGACATGGCCAGCGACGAACAGCCGGATCAGGTCACCAATATCCTGCGCCTTTTACAGTCGCTGGATCAGGACGGTGATCCGGATAACGGGATTACCATCCCGGGTCAGACCCACACGGACCTGGCAAACGCTCAATTGGATTTGGCTCAGCCAGCCGCCTCGTTCGAGACCGCTTATGATTCCGAAGTAAGGTCGCAAACCAATTCGGATCTGGTCAGTGCCGAGGATGCGGAGACCCATTTCAATGAGTCTCAACAGGCTGACCTGCGTGGCAGCTGGGTATTCGTTGAACCCGCCGGAGAAAGCAGCAACGGAAAAGGGCCCGACGGTGAAGAGATCAACGTTCTCACCTTCATGCACGGCGGCCGTTATATCGTCGCGCACAAATACGGCAATAACGACCAGGGCGCGGCGACCGCCGAATGGGGCTTTTATGACTGGAATCCGCAAAGCGGCGACGTGTCCTTCGAGGTGGTCGGTGATTCCGATGCGTCGGGAGGTATTTGCGGCGACGACACCTTCTGTTCGGATACCATCAATCTGGTGGGTGATGAGCTGGTTCTAGGTAGCGAGGAGGAGGCCACCACCGCTTTCCAGGCAGTTAAAAATGAGGGCAACGACTATGTTGGCGCTTGGTATCTGCCGGAAGACGTGGGATTCAATGTTCTAACGATCCTGGATGGCAGCCATTACGTGGTCGCGCATTCCGATAACCAGGACGTATATACCGGCGACAATCTGACCCCGACATCGTCCGAGTGGGGCACGTATTCCATCACCAATGATCAGTTCCAGGTAAACGGTGTCGAAACCGAAACCGATGGCCCGGGCGGCTTGTACGACGCCAGCAATTCCGGTGCTCCCGGCGCCAGCGCCACGGTGGAAGCAACCCCGTATGGCGATCTGGGCATGGCTTTCGACGCGGAGGACGTCATTACCTTCGGGCGGATAGGCCGTTTCAGCGTGGAACTGCGGGATCTTGTCGGCAACCGTAGCGTCGCCGTGGTGGAGCGTTCCGAGCAGGGTTTCGAAGAGGGAATGAGCGCTGATTTCACCATTGAACTGGTCGGTGAGGGAGACAGCGCCGATGTGTCCCTGAACGGTGATGGCAGTGGCACGATGACGTTCTCCCCCGGTACCCAGGATCAAGAGACAAGCACCATCGACGCGCCCTGGACTACCACGGACAGCGGGACCCTGCGCTTCACGGAAAGCCTGGACGATGAGTCCACGGGCTCATGGACGATGGTAAAGGTCAATAACGGTAAGGATGTACTTGTTGATTTTCGTCATGTGGATGGGACCACGGAGAGCCTGCTGGGCTTCTTCATCAGCGATTTTGTTCTTCCCGCTGAACCGGTCAGTTCCGCTCAGTAAGAAAAGACAGGGGAGCGGAAACGCTCCCCTGTCTTTCTGAAATCCCACGACCAACTCGTTAAGAGCCCCACCGCTGTCAGCACCATCCGCCACCAGCTGACCCGTTAAGCTGCTGTCGCGGTACACCACGATGTCGAATTCTCTCCCGTTGCTCATAATCGAAAGTAATCTTAACTGGCCGGATCATTGTCCCCGACGGGGATTTTGATGGTGTTGTTGATGCCCTCTCAACTCATATTGATCTCTCACGCCAAGAAAAAGGCTGCTTGAAGTTTGAAGTCACTCAAAGCGCTGAGCACAACAACACCTTTATTGTGTACGAGATATTTGCCGATAAGGCCGCGTTTCAGCGCCGCCAGGAATGTGTCCGTGATTCAGCCTGGGGGGCGGATATCAGCGAACTCAGAGCGGCATTACGAGATGGGAGAAAGAATCATGAAAGTTCACTATTTGGAGATCGTATCCGAGGATGTGGATGCGGTATGCAAAGCGTATGAGGCTGCTCACGGCGTCAGATTTGGTGAGCCGGACGAACTACTCGGTGGCGCCAGAACCTGCACCTTGGCCGATGGATCGATTGTCGGCGTGAGAGGGCCGCTGCGAAGCACGGAGGCGCCGGTGGTTCGCCCCTATTGGCTGGTGGAGGATATTGATCAGGCCGTAGTCGACGTTGAGGCCGCGGGGGCCAAGATCGCCATGGCGCCGACGGAAATCCCCGGCAAGGGCAAGTTTGCGATTTATATTCTTGGTGGCAATGACCACGGGCTTTGGCAAGTTTAGGGGCCTCTGGTATCCCGCCGGGTGGCTGGCGCCACCCTTTCGCGAGCGAGCCATTCTCTTTTCGTTATTTGAAGTCTCTTGAGCGGACGATCAGTTCGTTGAGGGCATCGCTGGTGTCGTCGAGGCGGCCGGCCATCAGGTGGACGATACCTTCGGGGCTGATTTCTACGGTGCCGGTGACGGTGACCATCGGGCTTTTCAGCAGCACGGTGCGGAAGCGTTCCTGGATGGCGCTCCAGACCACCACATTGGTGTTGCCGGTTTCGTCTTCCAGGGTCATGAACAGGGTGCCTTTGGCGGAGCCGGGGCGTTGCCGGTTGGTGACCAGGCCGGCGACGCGCACCACCTGGCCGGGTCGCGCGCGTTTCAGGTCCTTGGCGCGGTAACCGCGTTTGAAGCGGGGCAGGTGGCGGACCAGGGCCATGGGGTGCTTGCCCAGGCTGACGCCCAGGTGGCGGTAGTCTTCGATCAGGGTGGTGTATTCCGAGGGGGCGTCCAGGTAGACGCCGTCGTGGTCGCCCTGGGTGCCGTCTTCGAGCAGCGGGCGCTGGCCTTCCAGGCCCTGGACGTCCCAGTGGGCCTGGTGGCGGTGGCCGCTGAGGCCGCGCAGGGCGTTGCCGGCCACCAGGGCTTCGCGTTCGCGCTGGCCGAGCCGGGCGCGGCGGCAGAGGTCGCCGACGCCGGTGAAGGGCGCTTCGGCGCGGGCCTGGACCAGGCGCTGCGCGGCCTCCGGGTTGAAGCCTTTGATTTGGCACAAGCCCAGGCGCAGGGCCGGTTGCACGCCGAGCTTCTCGCGCTGAAGCTCTTCCAGGCTGTGGTCCCAGTGGCTGTGGCGGGCGTCCACCGGGCGTATTTCGATGCCGTGGCGGCGCGCGTCCTGGAGGATCTGCGAGGGCGAGTAGAAGCCCATCGGCAGGCTGTTGAGCAGGCCGCAGTAGAAGGCGCTGGTGTGGTGGCGCTTGAGCCAGGCGGACACGTACACCAGCAGCGCGAAGCTGGCGGAGTGGGATTCCGGGAAGCCGTAACCGCCGAAGCCTTTCATCTGCTCGAACAGGCGGCGTGCGTAGTCGCCGCTGTAGCCGTTGGCGCGCATGCCGTCGATCACCCGGGCTTCGAATTCCATCAGTTCGCCGCTTTTGCCCCAGCGCGCCATGGCGCGGCGCAGGCGGTCGGCCTCGCCGCCGGAAAAGCCCGCCGCCACCATCACCAGCTTGATCACTTGTTCCTGGAAAATGGGCACGCCCAGGGTGCGCTCGAGCACCGCTCTGACTTTGGCGTCCGGGTAGTCGGTTTCTTCCAGGCCGTCCCGGCGGCGCAGGTAGGGGTGCACCATGTCGCCCTGGATCGGGCCGGGGCGCACGATCGCCACTTCCACCACCAGGTCGTAGAACTTGCGCGGCCGCAGGCGCGGCAGCATGTTCATCTGGGCGCGGGATTCCACCTGGAACACGCCCAGGCTGTCGCCCTTGCAGAGCATGTCGTAGGTGGCCTCGTCGCCGGCGGGGATGTCCTGCATGGCCAGCGGGCGGCCCCGGTAGCCCTGCACCAGGTCCAGGGTTTTGCGGATCGCGGTGAGCATGCCCAGGGCCAGCACGTCCACCTTCATCAGGCCCAGGGATTCCAGGTCGTCCTTGTCCCACTGGATCAGGGTGCGGTCGGGCATCGCCGCGTTTTCCACCGGCACCAGAGTGTGCACCGGGTCGCGGGTGATCACGAAGCCGCCCACGTGCTGGGACAAGTGACGCGGGAAGCCCACCAGCTCCTGCACCAGTTCCCGGTAGTGGCGGCCCAGGGTGGAGCCGCCCAGGCCCACTTCCCGGAACCGTTCCACCAGGGCGTCGGGTTTGTCCCACCAGGCCAGGTTGCTGCTCAGCCGTTCGATGATGTCCATGTCCACGCCCAGGGCGCGGCCCACGTCGCGCACCGCCGAGCGGGTGCGGTAGTGAATCACGGTGGCGGCCAGAGCGGCGCGGTCGCGGCCGTATTTGCGGTAGAGGTACTGCATCACCTCTTCGCGCCGTTCGTGCTCAAAGTCCACGTCGATGTCCGGCGGTTCGTCCCGCTCCTGGGAGATAAAGCGCTCGAACAGAAGCTGGCTGCGGCCCGGGTCTACCTCGGTGACGCCCAGGCAGTAGCACACCGCGGAGTTGGCCGCCGAGCCGCGCCCCTGGCAGAGGATGCCCTGGCTGCGGGCGAAGGCGACGATGTCGTGCACGGTGAGGAAGTAGTGCGCGTAGCCGAGCTGGCGGATCAGCCCCAGCTCCTTGTCCACCAGGGCGCGCACCCGGTCCGGTACGCCGTCCGGGTAGCGGGCTTCGGCGCCCTGGTGGGCGAGGGCGGCGAGATAGTCGTCGGCGTTCTGGCCCGGCGGCACCACTTCTTCCGGGTACTGGTAGCGGATTTCGTCCATTTCGAAGTGGCACTGGTCGGCGATCCAGGCGGCTTCTTCCAGCAGCGCCGGCGGGTAGATCCCGGCCAGCCGGTCCAGGCCGCGCAGGTGGCGCTGGTCGTTCTGGAACCGTCGCCGGCCCAGATCGCGCACCGTGGTGTTCAGGCGCAGGGCGGTGAGCAGCTCCTGCAGGCGCTGGCGCTCCGGCCGGTGGTAGTGGACGTCGTTGGCGGCGGTCATGGCCAGCCCGAAGCGGTCCGCCAGCTGATAGCAGTAGCGGTAGTGCAGGGCGTCGTTGCGGTCCTGGAGCAGCTCGCAGGCCATCCACAGGCGCTCGCCGAAATGCGCCTTGAGCAGGGCGGCGTGGTGTTCGTCGCGGTCGTCGCCGGCGGGCAGCCACAGGCACAGGGCGTTGCGGTCGATGCGCGTCAGGTCCCGCCAGTGCAGCCGGTAGTGGCCCTTCTCCGCGCGCCGCCGGCCGCGGGTGATCAGCGTGGAAATTTCACCGTAGGCTTGCCGGTCCCGGGCCAGCAGCACCAGGCGCAACTCGCCCCGGTCCTGGTGCAGGCAGAAATGGCTGCCCACGATCAGCCGGAAATCCAGCGCACGGCCTTCGTCCTCCAGGGCTTTTTTGAGGTTCTCGCGGGCCTGGTAGGCACGCACCACCCCGGCCAGGGAGCCGTCGTCGGTGATCGCCAGGGCGCGGTAGCCCTGGCGCCAGGCCTGCAACACCAGCTCCTCCGGCTGGCTGGCGCCGGTGAGAAAGGTGAAGGCGGAGGTGCAATGCAGTTCCGCGAAGTCCATGTCAGAAAAAGCCCTGCAGCCACCAGCGCGCCTGGTCGTCCTCGAACACCCAGCAGCAGAGCCCGTCCGGGTGGTGGGCGACGCGGTAGCGGCGCGCGGCCAGGTCGTGCCAGGGCTGGCTGAAGCGTTCCTCCTGGGGGAACAGGGTCAGGGGCCGGCCGCGCCAGTGGGGCACCCGGTCGCGCAGGGTCAGCGGCCGGGGCGGGTCGAGCAGCCACAGGGGGCGGTCCTGATCGCGGCCGTCGTCGGCGGCCGGCTTGGGCGCCGACGCCAGCGGCGCGCGGCCCCGTTCGGTTTCCTCCGGCAGATGACCGTCGCCCTGGTCCGGGCGGTACACGCCCAGCGCCGGTTCGCCGGCGAGCTTTTCCAGCAGGCCGGCCAGCGGCGGGCGGGCGCCGGGGTCCGGGAACAGCTCGGCGAGGCCGGGGTTGCGCGGCCGGGGGCGGCCGCCGTCCAGGCCCAGGCCCAGCAGCGGGGCGCTCAATTCATGGTGGCTCAGGCGCCGCTGGCTCAGGTCCAGCCAGGTGGCGGCGTCGTGGCCCTGCCGGGCGCGCCGTACGATCAGTGTGTCCCGGTGGCCGTTGTTCAGGTACAGATGCCAGCGCAGGCTCACCAGGCTTTCCTGGTGGCGGTTCAGGGTGTCTTCCAGCTTGGCCAGCAGGGTGCCCATCGGGCCGCTGAGCCGGTCCAGATCGTCCAGCGGGTCATCGAAGTCGAGCCGTTCGCGGAACGGGCGCGGCGGGGAAATCGGTTTGCGCGGGTCCGCCTGCTCGCCGAGCAGACGCTGCAGCCAGTCCAGGAAGTCCACCCCGAAGCGCTTGCCCAGCGCCGCCCGGGGCAGCGGGAACAGCTCGCCCAGGGTGCGGAAACCGGGGGCCTGCAGGCGCCGGCGCAGGCGCTCGTCCAGGTCCAGCTCGGCGAGCGGCAGATCCGCCAGCCAGGCCTGGAAACGCGCCGCTTCCGGGGGCGCGTCCAGGGGCGGCGGGTCGGTGAGGTGCCAGGCGGCCAGCGGCGTGGGGCCGATGCCCAGGCGGCTGGTCAGCGGGCAGTGCAGCCGGTAGCGATCGACGCGGGCGAGCAACGGTTTAAAACCACCGAACAGCTTCAGGCAGCCGCCCACTTCCAGCAGCACGGTGGCCGGCGGCGCCGGGCACACCTGGGGCGTGAGCGCCAGCAGTTGGCGGGCTTCGCGCAGCAACGCCTGGTGCTGCTGGTCGGCCCGCGCTTCGTGCACTTCCAGTGTCTCGCACAGGGCACGGGCGGTGCCCAGGCGCAGGCCCGCTTCCACGCCGGCGGCGCGGGCCGCCGGGTTGGCCAGCAGCACCCGGTTGGCACGCACCAGCACGCGCGGCTCCGGGCGCGGGCCGTGCTCCGCCTCCAGCGCCAGCAGCGGAAAATGCAGGGCCAGCCACAGCGCGCTCATGGGCGCACCTCCGGGACGACGGGGGCGGGCAGCCGCAACAACGGCGTGCGCAGCGCCGGCTCCGGCGCCGGCCGCCGGGTCAGGGCCGGCAGCTCGCGGCAGGCCGGCGGCCGCCGACGCAGGTGCTCGGGCAGCAGCGGCAAACGGCAGTGCAGCCCGGCCCGGCCGCCGGGCTGCTTGTGCACGGTGACGGTCAGTTCGCCGGGGGCCGGGCAGCTCAGGTCCAGGCGCAGCGGGGCCGGGCTGGGTTGCCGGCCGGCCTGGCGCGGGCGCACCAGTATCAGCAGGCAGCGCCCCTGTTGCGCGCCGAGATGCAGGCGCCGCAGGGTGCCCGCCGGCAACGGCCCGCCCGGGGCCCACAGCAACGCCAGCCGCACGGTGTCGCCGGCGATCGCTTCGAAGCTGGCGCGCAGCAGGGTGGCGCGGTCGTCGCTGCGCAGGATCAGCAGGTCGTCCAGGGGCACCCCGGCCCGGGCCAGCATGGTGGCGGAAGGCCGCATCGGCGGGTTGGCGATCAGGCGGGCGCCGGGGCCGTCGCTGGCCAGCACCGGCAGCAGCAGATGCAGCACCGCCGGGCAGGGCAGGGGGCAGAGCAGCTCCACCAGGCCCTGTTCCGGCCAGCCGCCGCCGGCCAGGATTCGGTCCAGGTCGTTGAAACCGGTGTTTTGCCCCTGGCCGGTACCGGTGCTTTCGCGGCCCCACCAGGTGTCCCTGCGGGCCAGCAATTGTTGCAAGAAATCAGGCGGCATGGGCGGCATGAAGGGAAATCCGGAGTGTTTGAGATGCTGTACATAAGAACAGTATCCGTAAGCCGGCGAAGGGTCAATGGGAAAGGCTGTGCTGAGCGGTCAAGCGGCGCTGTCAGGGTAAACATATTGTATTGCCCGGGGCTCTTGAGTAGCTTCAAGGCATCCCCGAGCTCGACGAGATTTCCCGATGTCATCACAACAACAAACAGCGCGCCGGTTGTCCTCGGCCTTTCAGCAGGGCGTGACCCGGCGGCGGTTCCTGAAGTGGGGCCTGGTCGGCAGTGCCGGCGTGGCCGCCGCCGCCGCGGGCGGCTTCGCGCTGCTGCGCCTGTCGCCCCTGGACGACCGGCCGAAACCGGACTGGGCCGACGGCCTGAGCCGCCAGGAATACCATCTGTTCGACCGGGCACGGGTGGCGTTGCTGCCCACCGTGGGCACCGATCTCACGCCCAGCGACCAGGTGCCGGTGGTGCGCAATGTGCAGGGCATTCTCGGCTTCATGGACGCGGCCACCCGCAAGGACGTGGCCACCGGGCTGACGCTGTTCGATAACGCCGCGGTGTTTTTCCACGGCAAGCGCTTCGTGGATCTGGACGAGGCCACCGCCCGCGATTATTTCGACGCCTGGAGCCGGGGCAATGTGGTGCAGCGCACCCTGGGCACGGTGATCAAGCAGCTCACCTATACCTCCTACTGGCGCGACGAAAGCACCTGGGGGCCGGTGGAGTTCGACGGCCCGGTGTCCGACCGCTGGGGCATCGCCTATCTGGGCAACGCGCCCCTGCCGGATCAGCAATCGGAGCAAGCCACTGAGGAGGGCAACGCATGAGCGAAGTGCAATGGCGGTCTTCCGGCTTGCCGGTGACCGAAGCGAAGGACATTACCCAGAGCACGCTGACCCTGGACGCGGACGTGGTGATCGTCGGCTCCGGCGCCGGCGGCGCGGTGGCCGGCTATGAGCTGGCCCGGCGCGGCAAGAAGGTGGTGATTCTGGAAGCGGGGCCCTATGTCCCCTCGAAAGACTTTACCGAGCGCTTCCCGGAAAGCCTGGAAACCCTGTACCAGGACCACGGCGGCCAGACCAACAAAAGCGGCGACCTGCTGGTGTTGCAGGGCGCCTGCGTGGGCGGCTCCACGGTGGTGAACGGCTGCGTGTGCTTCCGCACCCCGGACTTTATTCTGCAGGACTGGCAGCGGGATTTCGGGCTCAGCGATCTGACCGCCGAAGAGCTGGCGCCGTATTTCGACCGGGTGGAAAAGAACCTCTCCATCGAGAAAAACAAGGAACACGAGATCGCCCGCCACGGCCAGCTGATCCGCGCCGGCGCCAACAAGCTGGGCTGGTCGGTGAAACCGTTCAAACGCAATATTCGTGAATGCGCGCTCACCGGGCACTGCCTGTCCGGCTGCAAGACCGAACGCAAGCAGTCCATGCTGGTCAGCTATCTGCCCTGGGCCACCGCCCACGGCGCCCGCATTTACGCCGACACCCGCGTCACCGAGGTGCTGGCCGACGGCGGCCGGGCGCGCGGTGTGCGCGCCGAGGTCACCGGTCACGACGGCGCCAAGGTGGCGGACATGACGGTCAACGCGGAGCGGGTGATCCTCGCCGCCGGTGCCGTGCAGACGCCCTTGCTGCTGTTGAAGGGCGGCCTGGCCAACCGGTCCGGGCAGGTGGGCAAGAACTTCGCCTGCCACCCGTCGCTGTATGTGTCGGCGCGCTATCCGAAGCCGGTGCACGCCTGGCGCGGCGCCATGCTGGGCGTGTACGTGGACGAGTTTCTGCACCCGGACAAGGGCGGTTTCGTGCTGGAGGACGGCGGCGCCGGCCTGGCGGAACTGAGCATGACCGCGGAGCCGGGCACCGGCGAGCCGTTCATGCAGTTCATGAAGGACGCCAAGTACCTGGCCGGTCTGGTGACGCTGATCCACGACCACAACGTGGGCACCATCCGCTGGGAGGACGGCCGCAAGGTGATCGACTACCAGCTCGCCAACTCGGATTTTCCGTCCATGAAGCGGGCCCTGAAAGCGGCCGCCAGACTGCACCTGGCCTCCGGCGCCGAGGAAGTCTATGTGCCGTCCAGCGACAAGCGGGTGATTCGTTCCGAAGCGGATATCGACGGCGCCATCGAGGGGCTCGACAACCAGCCCCAGCACCTGCGCATGGTGAGCTACCACCCGCAGGGCAGTTGCCGCATGGGTGCCGACCCGGACACCAGCGTGGTCAACTCGGACGGCGAAACCCATGACGTGAAAGGGCTCTACGTGGCGGACGCCAGCCTGCTGCCCACCTCGATCATCGTGAACCCCCAGGTGACCGTGTACGCCCTGGCCACGCGCATCGCCGAACGCATGGCCTGATTAACGGCCCTGTCTCACCACCACCCGGTGCACGCCACCGGGTATTTTATAGCGGCGGATGTCGCTTTCGCGGGCCATGCAGGCGCCGTGCTCCGGGTTGAGCCGGCACCAGCGCACCTGCCGGCCCAGTGCCAGCGGCACGCTGAAGCGGGTGTTGTAGTTGCCGCCGGCCTGCAGCGCGATCCACAGCTGATTGGGCAGCCACTCGCAGCCGTCCTGGTTGCGGAACATGTCCAGCGGCACCTGGAAACTCAGGCTCTGGCCCTGGCGTTCAGGGCGGAACTGGGTGCCCGCCTGGGTCACCGGGCAGGTGTCTCCCTCGGACCGGTACACCACCTCGATACGCACCTGATCCGCCGGTAACGGCGGGTCGATGCTCAACTGATAGTGGCGGATATCCCGCGGAATCGGGTTGGGCGCCGGCTGGTAATCCCGCTGCGCCACCGACACGCAGCCGCTGAGCAGGAGCAGGGCGCCGAGTACCGCTGACAGCGCTGGCAGGGACCGCGACGGGCCTGGGGCCATGGTGTTCTCCTTGTGGGTCACTGGGGAGTCATTCATTGCGCCCTAGGTTATCATTGCCGGCCTTGTCCGTATTGATCGAAGGAGCAGCCATGAGTGATGCCAACAGCCAATCCGCGCAGGCGAAACAACGGCCCGGGCGCGAGGCGTTCGGCTATCTGTGCCCGGTGGACAGCCGCTGGGCGGACAATGACGTCTACGGCCATATCAACAACGTCATGTACTACAGCTACTTCGATTCCACCATCAACCGCTATCTGATCGACAAGGGTGGGCTGGATATCCATAACGGCGACGTGATCGCCTATGTGGTGAGCTCCGGCTGCGACTATTTCGAGGCCGCCGCCTATCCGGACGCGCTCACCATCGGCATGCGCGTGGACAAGCTGGGCAACAGCTCGGTGCGTTATGGTCTGGCGCTGTTCGGGGAGAGCGGTGACGCCAAGGCGCTGGGTTTCGTGGTGCATGTGTTCGTGGACCGGGAGAGCGGGCGTCCGGTGTCGATCCCGGCGCCGCTGCGCGAGGCGTTGGCGGCGATTCAGTCTTCGGGAAAATAGTTTTTTTCGGAAAAATGTAGCTCCGCCAGGAAGTAGAAACGCTCACCGAACGGTATCCGGTCCATCTCGAAGCCCACGTTGGGCTGCTGGCCAGGGAACCGCTCCGGCGTTTCCTCCAGGTCCGGGTCGTCCTGATAGATCAGCCGGGCACCGGTATCAAACCCTTCCGCGAAGTGCAGCCGGGCGAGCAGGGCGAAGCCCCGCCCGGTATCGAAACGCAGCCAGTTTTCCGCCGGCACCGGGCGCCGCAGCATGGCCCGTTCGGTGTCCGAAAGCCGGCCGTCCACCACCGCCTCCCGCTCGCCGGTCCAGCTGGTGCGCAGCCGCGCGCCCTGGAGATCGTGGCCGTCGACGCTGACCCGGGCGCGCGGGTCGCGCAGCACGGTGGCGGCGATGCCGGGCAACGCGAAGCGGCTGTGGATGGCGAGCCGGTTTTCCATCAGCACGAAGTGGTTGTGCACGGTGAGCACGCGCAGGCCGGCCACGCGCACCCGGGTGGTGGCGTACACCAGCGTCGCCAGCGGCCCTTCGATGACCTGCTGGATTTGCGGGTCCAGGTTTTCGTTGGTGAGTGTGAGGCGGGCGCCCTCGCTGAACACCCCGGCGCTGAGCCGCAGTTTTAAACTGTCCAACAGGGTCCGTTGCGGTTTGTCGTCCGGGGCGCGGTAATGCCGGTAGGTGAAATCGCCCCACTGGAACAGGTTGCCGTCCAGAAATTCCAGCCGGTAGTCCGCGGTGCGCAGGCTGAGCGGGTCGCCGTCATCGTCGCGCTCCAGGGTCACCGGCGGGGTGAAACCCTGGAACGGCGGCCGGGCCAGCACGTAGAAATAAACGGGCCGCTCGCCGTCGCTGTCGAGCGCCAGTTCACCGATTACTTCCTGGCCGGGGGAGGGCAGTCGTTCGCCGCCGTCGGCGTCGTCCACCAGCAGCCGGTCGCGGGGGCCCACCCGGCCGGTCTCTCCGGCCCGGCGGCTGTCGTCATCCTCGCTGAAGTAGGGCCAGCCGCGCTGCGACCAGGCCAGCCACTGGTGGCGGACGCTGCGCAGCTCGCCGTCCCGGTAGGCGGCCACTTCCAGGCGGTCGGTACGCAGCCCGGTAAGGTCTTCCAGGGCCTCGCCCTGGAAGGTCGCCACCGCGCTTTGCGCGGTTCCGGCCAGCAGCCAGAACAGCGCGAGCAGCAGCGCCCGGCCCGTCATGATCAGGCCAGCTCGGGCCGGTCGGCGAAGTGGGCGAGCGCGTCCGGGTTCGCCAGGGCGTTGCGGTTGCGCACCTCGCGGCCGTGCACCACATCGCGCACCGCCAGCTCGACGATCTTGCCGCTCACCGTGCGCGGAATTTCCGGCACGGTGAGAATCACCGCCGGCACATGGCGCGGGCTGGCGCCGGCACGGATGGTGGTGCGGATTTTTTTCCGCAGCTCGTCGGTCAGTTCGATGCCCTCGGCGGGCACCACGAACAGCACCACGCGCACGTCGCCGTCGTACTGCTGGCCGACCACGATGGCCTCGCGGATTTCCTCCAGGGTTTCCACCTGGCGGTAGATTTCGGCGGTGCCGATGCGCACGCCGCCAGGGTTGAGCACGGCGTCGGAGCGACCATGGATCACCAGGCCGTCGTGGCCGTCGTGGGGGACGATCTCGGCGTAGTCGCCGTGGGCCCAGACATTCTCGAAACGATCAAAGTAGGCGCCGTGGAAGCGCTCCTCGTCCGGGTCGTTCCAGAACGCCACCGGGCAGGCGGGGAAGGGGGCGCGGCACACCAGTTCGCCTTTTTCGCCGACCACCGGCTCGCCGTCGTCGTTATAGACCGCCACGTCCAGGCCCAGGCCCAGGCACTGCAGTTCACCCCGGTACACCGGCACCAGCGGGCTGCCCAGCGCGAAACAGGAAATAATATCGGTGCCGCCGGAAATCGAGCTCACCAGCAGGTCCGGTTTGACCTTCTCGTAGAGGAAGTCGTAGCTCTCATGCAGCAGCGGCGAGCCGGTGGAGTAGAGCGTGCGCAGGGTGGACAGGTCGTGGCTGTCGCGGGGCACGGCGCCGGCTTTTTCCACCGCCTGGACGAACTTGGCGCTGGTGCCGAAGTGGGTGATCTTCTCCGCGTCGATTACATCGAACAGGCGGGTGGCGTCCGGGTAGGCCGGGTTGCCGTCGTAGAGCACCAGGGTGGCGCCGGTCTGCAGGCCGCTGACCAGCCAGTTCCACATCATCCAGCCGCAGGTGGTGAAGTAGAACAGCACGTCGTCGGCGCCCAGGTCGCCGTGCAGGCGGTGTTCCTTGGCGTGCTGGATCAGGGCGCCGCCGGTGCCGTGCACGATGCACTTGGGCGCGCCGGTGGTGCCGGAGGAATAGAGAATATAAAGCGGATGGTCGAACGGCAGCTCGGCGAAGGCCGGCGGTGCCCCGGCGGCGGCCAGCCAGTCGCGCCAGTTCAGCGCCTGGCGCACCGCGCTGGTGTCGCCGCGTCCGGGAATCACGATCAGCAACTCCGGCTGCAGCTCTGCATGCAGCGCCTGGATGCGCTCATCCAGCTCGATCCATTTGCCGTTGTACTGGTAGCCGTCGCAGGCGAACAGCACCTTGGGTTCGATCTGGCCGAAGCGATCGAGCACGCCCTCGACGCCGAAGTCCGGCGAGCAGGACGACCAGATGGCGCCGATCCAGGCGCAGCCCAGGGCGGCGATCACGGTTTCGATGCGGTTGGGCATGTAGCCGGCGACCCGGTCGCCGGGCTCAACGCCGGCGGCCTGCAATTGCGCGGCCACCTGGCCGGCGGCCACGTGCAGATCGTTGTAGCTGATCTGGTCGCGGCGGCCGCCCTCGTCGATGCTCACCAGGGCGGTGTGGGTGTCGTGCCGGGGCAGCAGGTTCTCGGCCATGTTGATGCGCGCGTCCGGGAACCAGCGGTTGTGGCGGAACACCGGCGACGGTTCCAGCACGCGCTCGCCTTTGTGGCCTTTCAGCTCGCAAAAATCCCAAACCAGATTCCAGAACGCCTCCGGCTGCGTCACCGACCAGCGGTGCAGGTCCCGGTAATCCGTGAGCGGCGCGCCGGCCAGCTGTTCGGCGCGGGCGCGGAACGCGGCGGGCTGGCCTTCGTTGAGCCGCTTTTCATCGGGCTGCCAGAGCGGGGTCGGGGTGGTTGTCATTGTGCCTCCGTTTCGGAATCCAGCGAATTGAAATCAACCAGGAGCGTGCCTTCGGCGACGCTGTCGCCATCGGCCACGTGGAAGCGTTCCACGGTGCCGGCGGCACCGGCGCGCAGGGTGTGCTCCATCTTCATGGCTTCCAGGGTGATCACCGCGTCCCCGGCGGCCACCGTGGCGCCCGCTGCCACATGGCAGGCGACGATGGTGCCGCTCATGGGCGCGATGAAGCCGTCCTGGCCGCCGGCGCGGTCGCTTTCCCGGGCCGGGTGTATCTCCACCGGGTAATCCTGACCGTGCACGAAGACCGCCGTATGTCGGGCGTGGCCATCCTGGGGTTCGATCAGGTGACCGGCCAGGCGGCGCTCGCCCCAGTGCAGCTCAAAGGCGGTGCCCCGGCGGCGCAGGTGGAAGGGCGCGGGCTCGCCGCCGTCCACCCGGGCCTGGTCATTGTCGAGCACCACGGTGTGGGCCTGCTCGCCCACCCGCAATGGGATCAGGGTGCGCTTTTGTCCCAGCGGACGCCAACCCGGCAGCGCGCCCCAGGGGTCGTTGCCGGTGGCGGGCCGTCGGGCCACGGCGCCGGCGGCGGCCACGGCGACCAGGTCGCTGTCCGCCGGCGCCGGCGTCATCAGGTCCGAGTGTTTCTCAAGCAGGCGGGTGTCCAGCTCGGCGTCGGCGAATACCGGGCTGCTCAGAACCCGGTGCAGAAAGGCGGCGTTGTGGTGCACGCCGCTGATGGCCAGGTCGTCCAGGGCCGCCACCAGCCGGCGGCGGGCCTGGTCACGGTCGCCGCCGTGGCTGATCAGCTTGGCGATCATCGGGTCGTAATGGTCGCTGACCCGGTCGCCGGCCTCGAAGCCGCTGTCCACGCGCACCTGTTCCGGCCAGCGCAGTTGGTCCAGGCGGCCGGCGGAGGGCAGGAACTGCTGGTACGGGTTCTCCGCGTACAGGCGCACCTCCATGGCGGCGCCGTGGCGCTGGATCTGCTCCTGGCTTTTCGGCAGCGGCCGGCCTTCGGCCACGGCCAGTTGCCAGGCGACCAGATCCTCGCCGGTGATCAATTCGGTGACCGGGTGCTCCACCTGCAGGCGGGTGTTCATCTCCATGAAGAAGAATTCGCCTTCGGGGGAGAACAGAAACTCCACCGTGCCGGCACCGCGATAGTCGATGGCGCGGGCGGCGCGCACCGCCGCGTCGCCGAGATCCCGGCGCTGGTCTTCGGTGAGGCCGGGGGCCGGGGCTTCCTCGATGATTTTCTGGTGGCGGCGCTGCACCGAGCAGTCGCGCTCGAACAGGTGCACCGCGTTGCCGTGGTTGTCGGCGAACACCTGCACTTCCACGTGGCGGGCGGTGGGCAGGTAGCGCTCCAGCAGCACCCGGTCGTCGCCGAAGGCGTTGCGCGCTTCGCGGCGGGCGGCGGCCAGGGCTTCCTCGAAGCCGGCGGCGTTGTCCACCGCGCGCATGCCTTTGCCGCCGCCGCCGGCCACCGCCTTGATCAGCAGCGGAAAGCCGACTTTTTGCGCCTCGGCGATCAGGGTGGCGTCGTCGGCGCCTTCCCGGTCGAAGCCGGGCAGCACCGGCACGCCGCTTTGCGCCATGTGCTGGCGGGCGGCGGCCTTGTCGCCCATCAGGCGAATGGCCTCGGCGCCGGGGCCGACGAAGATCAGGCCGGCGTCCGCGCAGGCGTCGGCGAAGGTGGTGTTCTCGGACAGAAAGCCGTAGCCGGGGTGAATGGCGTCGGCGCCGCTATCGCGGGCGGCGCGGATCACCTTGTCGATGTCCAGGTAGCTGTCCCGGGCCGGCGCCGGGCCCAGCCGCACGGCGCGGTCGGCCTCGCGCACATGGGGCGCGTCGGCGTCGATGTCGGAGTACACCGCCACCGTGGTCAGGCCCAGCTCGCGGGCGGTGCGGATAATGCGCCGGGCGATCTCGCCCCGGTTGGCGATCAATAGCGTGTTGATGGCGGCCATGGTCAGTTCCGGTTCGGTTTCCAGTTCGGCGGGCGTTTTTCCAGGAAGGCGCCCAGGCCCTCCTGGCCTTCCGCGCCGGTGCGCAGCTCGGCGATCAGGTTGGCGGTGTACTCGATCAACCCGTGGCTGACGTCGCTGTCGTCGGCGCGGTGCACCAGCTCCCGGGCGCGCCGTTGCGCTTCGGGGGCGCCGTCGAGCAGGGCGGTCACCAGTTTATCCACGGTGGCGTCCAGCTCCGCCGCCGGCACCACTTCGTGGACCAGGCCGAGCCGGCCGGCGCGGGGGGCGTCGATCACTTCGGCGGTCATGACGTAGCGGCGCGCCTGGCGGGCGCCCAGGGCGCGCACCACATAGGGCGCGATCACCGCCGGCAGAATGCCCAGCTTCACTTCGCTGAGGCAGAAGCGGGCGTCGTCGGCGGCCACCGCGATGTCCGCCGCGCAGATCAACCCCAGGGCCCCGCCGTAGGCGGCGCCCTGGACCCGGGCGATGACCGGTTTGCCGGCCCGGTCGATGGTGTCCATCAGGGTGGCCAGGCGCAGGGCGTCGGCGCGGTTTTCCTGCTCGTCGAGGGCGCCCATGGCGCGCATCCAGTTGAGGTCGGCGCCGGCCGAGAAATGCTTGCCGGCGGCGTCCAGCACGATCACCCGGCCATCGTCGCCACCGGCCTGCTGGAAGGCGTCGATCAGCGTTTCGATGATGGTGTTGTCGAAGGCGTTGCGTTTGTCCGGGTTGTTCAGGGTGATGTGGGTGACCGGGCCCCGGCGGGTGGTTTGCACACTCATGGTTGTCTCCCTCACATGCGGAACACGCCGTAGCGCGTCTCTTCGATGGGTGCATTGAGGCTGGCGGAAATGGCCAGGCCGAGAACGTCGCGGGTGTCCGCCGGGTCGATGACGCCGTCATCCCACAGACGCGCGCTGGCGTACCAGGGCTGCGCCATGGTTTCGTACTGGGCGGTCATGTCGTCCTGAAAACGCTGGGCGTCCTGGTCGCTCCAGTGTTCGCCTTTCTTTTTCAGCGACGCGGCTTTTACCTGGGTGAGCACGCTGGCGGCCTGTTCGCCGCCCATCACCGAGATGCGCGCGTTGGGCCACATGAACATAAAGCGCGGGTCGTAGGCGCGCCCGCACATGCCGTAGTTGCCGGCGCCGAAGCTGCCGCCGGTGATCACGGTGAACTTGGGCACGCTGGCGCAGGCCACCGCGTTGACCATCTTGGCGCCGTGCTTGGCGATGCCTTCCGCTTCGTATTTCTTGCCCACCATGAAGCCGGTGATGTTCTGCAGGAACAGCAGCGGAATCTTGCGCTGGTTGCACAGCTCCACGAAGTGAGCGCCCTTGAGCGCGGACTCGGAATAGAGCACGCCGTCGTTGGCGAGAATGCCCACCGGAAAGCCGTGGATGCGGGCGAAGCCGGTGACCAGGGTAGTGCCGTAGTTGGCCTTGAATTCGTCCAGGTCGGAATCGTCGACGATGCGCGCGATCAGTTCCCGGGCCGGCATCGGCGAGCGGGTGGTGGGCGGAATCAGGCCGTACAGTTCGTCCGGCTCATAGGCCGGCGGCCGGGCCGGGCGCACCTCCAGCTGTTCCGGCTTGTGCCAGTTGAGCCGGTCGATGCAGCGGCGCGCCAGGTCCAGCGCATGGGGTTCGTCGTCGGCCAGATGGTCGGCGACGCCGGACTGCTCGCCGTGCAGGGCGGCGCCGCCCAGCTCCTCGGCACTGACCACTTCGCCGGTGGCGGCTTTCACCAGCGGCGGGCCGGCCAGAAACACGGTGGAGTGGTTGCGCACCATGATCACTTCGTCGGCCATGGCCGGCACATAGGCGCCGCCGGCGGTGCAGGAGCCCAGCACCACGCTGATCTGCGGAATACCGCGCGCCGACATATTGGCCATGTTGAAAAAGATACGCCCAAAGTGATCGCGGTCCGGGAACACTTCGTCCTGACGCGGCAGGTTGGCGCCGCCGGAGTCCACCAGGTAGACGCAGGGCAGACGGTTCTCGGCGGCCACCGCCTGGCAGCGAAGATGTTTTTTTACAGTCAGCGGGTAGTAGCTGCCGCCTTTCACCGTGGGATCATTGGCGACGATCATGCACTCCACGCCGGCCACCCGGCCGATGCCGCCGACACAGCCGGCGGCGGGCACGTCCTCACCGGGGTAGACGCCGTCGGCGGCCAGCGCCGACAGCTCCAGGAAAGGGGAGCCCGGGTCGAGCAGGTGCTGGATGCGCTCGCGCACCGGCAGCTTGCCCTTGTCGCGCAGGCGCGCTTCGGCGGCCTCGCCGCCGCCATGGGCGATGCGGTCGAGTTTTTCCTTCAGGGTGTCACGCAGCGCCAGATTGTGTTCGCGGTACTGGCCGTATTCCGGCGCGCTTTTGTTGAGCTGGCTGATGATTTTGGGCATGGCTCAGGCGGTCTCGTTGAACAGTTCGCGGCCGATCAGCATGCGGCGGATCTCGCTGGTGCCCGCGCCGATCTCGTAGAGCTTGGCGTCGCGCAGCAGGCGGCCGGTGGGGTATTCGTTGATGTAGCCGTTGCCGCCCAGGCACTGGATCGCGTCCAGGGCCATTTGCGTGGCGTTCTCGGCGCAGTAGAGGATGGCGCCGGCGGCGTCCTTGCGGCTGCTGTGGCCGGCGTCGCAGTTGCGCGCCACCTGGTAGAGGTAGGCGCGGCTGGCGTTGAGGGTCACGTACATATCGGCGAGCTTGCCCTGCATCAGCTGGAATTCGCCGATCGCCTGGCCGAACTGCTTGCGCTCATGGACGTAGGGCAGCACCACATCCAGGCAGGCCTGCATGATGCCGGTGGCGCCGCCGGACAGCACGGTGCGCTCATAGTCCAGGCCGCTCATCAAAACGCGCACGCCCTGGTTGAGTTCGCCGAGAATGTTTTCCTCCGGCACTTCGCAGTTTTCGAACACCAGCTCGCAGGTGTTGGAGCCGCGCATGCCCAGCTTGTCCAGCTTCTGGGCGCGGGAGAAACCGGGGAAGTCGCGCTCGACAATAAAGGCGGTGATGCCGCGCGGGCCGGCGTCCGGTTCGGTCTTGGCGTAGATCACATAGGTGTGGGCGTCGGGGCCGTTGGTGATCCACATCTTGTTGCCGTTGAGCAGATAGCGGTCGCCTTTCTTTTCCGCGCGCAGGCCCATGCTGACCACGTCGGAACCGGCGCCGGGCTCGCTCATGGCGAGCGCGCCGATGTGCTCGCCGCTGACCAGCTTGGGCAGGTACTTCTGGCGCTGGGCGTCGTTGCCGTTGAGATAAATCTGGTTCACGCACAGGTTGGAGTGGGCGCCGTAGGACAGGCCGATGGACGCGGAGGCCCGGGAGATTTCCTCCATCACCAGGGTGTGGGCCAGGTAGCCCAGGCCGGCGCCGCCGTATTCCTCGCCCACGGTGACACCCAGCACGCCCAGATCGCCGAGCTTCTTCCACAGCTCGTTGGGGAACAGGTTGTCCTGATCCACGCGCGCGGCGATCGGTGCGATCTCCTTGCGGGCGAAGGCGCGGGCGCTGTCCTGCAGCGCGGTGAGGGTGTCGTCGAACTGAAAATCCAGGCCGCCGTTAAACATCGCTTTCCTCCAATTCCTTCAGCGCCTGCCTGGCGCGTTCCTCGGCCGCGTCCAGATCCTGTTGCATGATCTGGATGTCGACCAGTTGCTGTTGTAGCTGGGTACGTTTCTCTTCGATTTTTTCAAGCAGGGCACCGAGCTGCTGGCGGTTGTCGCCGGTGGGCTGGTAGAGGCGGATCAGATCGCCGGATTCCGCCAGCGAGAAGCCCAGGCGTTTACCGCGCAGGATCAGCTTCAGGGCGACCCGGTCCGCCGGCGAATAAATGCGCGTCTGGCCGCGCCGGCGGGGCGTAAGCAGGCCCTGGTCTTCGTAAAAACGGATGGTGCGCGTGGTCACGTCGAATTCCCGTGCCAGCTCGCCGATGCCGTAGCTTTGCTTGAGTGTCATGGCGGAAAAGATTAGGGGAAGTTTACGTTAACGTAAAGTGGCCTGTCCGGTTGGACGGTGTTACCTTTAGCGCCTTCTTCGTCCGAGGATGGTGGACGGGTGATTTACCGAAAAGATCGCAAGGTTCTGAAACGAGTCGACTACGGGGCCGCCAAGAACTCTCTGATGGGGGTGTTGGCGGCCCTTGTGGTTTATGCGTTGGTGACCGCCTGGGGCGGTGTCTACCGGGCTTACGAGCTGGAGACGCTGATCGCCGGCGGCGCCGTGGTGCTGGTGACCGCCTACCGGCTGTGGCTGGTGGCGCGCTTTGACGCCCTCTACGGCGCCGGGCCGGCGCGCTGGCGCCGGCTGTTCGCGCTCGGCCTGATTCTGCACGCCCTGGTCTGGGGGGTATTGCCCGCCTGGCTGGTGTGGCGGGTCGGCACCGGCTTCAACGTCTTCGTGGTGATTCTCTATAACGTCGGTGTGACCACCGCGCTGGGCAGCTCCTGGATGGCCGGCCTGAGGGTGCGGCAGGTGTATATCCTGCTGATGTTCCTGCCGCTGATCGCCTCGCTGTTCCTGGCCGCCGGGCTGCAGGAGTGGCTGCTGGGCCTGCTGGTCACCTCCTACACCTTCTATCTGTTCCGTCTTTACCGGGGCCAGTACGAGCTGTTCTGGCATGCGGTCACCCGCGAGCGCCGTGGTTCCCCCGAGCGGCGCCGGGACCTGCCGGCCAACACCGACATCCAGCTCAGCCTGGTATACCGGCTCGCCCATGAATTGCGCACGCCGATGAATTCGGTGATGGGCATGATGTCGCTGCTGGAGGACACCCGGCTCAGTGATGAGCAGCAGGAATACCTTCAGGTAGCGGGGCAGAGCGGCAAGCTGATGATCAGCCTGATCGACGACGTGCTGGACTACTCCCGGATTCTCACCGGGCGCATCACCCTGAGCCCGGACTATTTCGACCTGCGCGGCGCCCTGGAGCAGACCCTGGAAGCCTTCGGCCCCATGGCCCAGTCCAAGAATCTGGAGCTGTCGGCGGTGGTGGACCGCATGCTGCCGAAACGGGTGCGCGGCGACCGGGACCGTCTGCTGCAGGTGCTCACCAATCTGCTCAGCAACGCGATCAAATTCAGCGAGCGCGGCGAAATACGCCTGGACGTGGATTTCACCACCGAAGGGGAAAGCGACGGCGTGCTGCGGGTGCGGGTCAGTGACCAGGGCCAGGGCATGGACACCGAGACCCTCAAGCATCTGTTCGAGGATCAGTTCCTGGCCGGTGCCCAGGACGCCTTCAGCACCCGGCACGCGGGCTTCGGGCTGCTGGTCTGCAAGGGTCTGATCGAGGCCATGGGCGGTATGATCGGCGCCGAAAGCAATCCCGGCGAAGGCTCCACGTTCTGGTTCACGGTGCGCCTGGGCATGCAGGCGAACATGAGCGAGAGCACCAAGCTGGCCGGCGCCGTGGGCCAGGTGCAGGGCCTGGCGGTGGGCACCAGCAGCGGCTCCCTGGCCTGTCTGCAGGAAGAATTCGAAGCACTGGGCAGCTACTGCCAGGGCGCCCGGGATTACGACCAGGCGTTGCAGGCGGTGCGCGCCGGTCACCGCGAGCACAGCGAGTTTGAGTTGCTGCTGGTGGACACCCACGGGCGCCGGGAATCGGCGCTGAACCTGTGCCGCACCGTGCTGGAAGACCCCGGGCTGCGGCCGGTGAAGCTGATGCTGATCTGCGCCATCGAAGAGCGCGGCGAGCCGGCGGTGCAGCGGCTGGTGGACAAGCACGGGCTGGTGGTGCTGGTGCGCCCGGTTCATCGCACCGGGTTGCGCGTGGCGCTGGGCAAGTTGCTGGGCGTGCCGCGCCAGATGCCGGTGCCGGACCTGCCCACCGAAACCCCGGAAGAGCGCGAGCGCCGCAGGCTTTACCGGCTGTTGCTGGTGGAAGACAACGAGGTCAATCAGCTGGTCACCCGTGGCATGCTCGGCAAGCTCGGCTATCAGGTTAAGACGGTCAATAACGCGGAAACCGCTCTCGCGCTGTTGGAGCAGGAAAGCTTCGATCTGATCCTGATGGACTGCATGATGCCGGAGCTGGACGGCTTCACCGCCACCCGCACCCTGCGCGAAAGAGAGCAGGCCGCGGAGCGCACCCGCACCCCGGTGATCGCGATCACCGCCAACACCGCCGAGGGCGTTCAGGCCAAGTGTCTGGCCGCCGGCATGGATGACTTTCTCGCCAAACCCGTGCATCTTCAAGAGCTGGAAACCGTGCTGCGGCGCTGGTTGCTCCACGACGTGGATACCGACGGGGAAGGTAACGACGACGAATGACAACAACGAGGGAACTGCCATGAGCCGACGGGCCCTGCTGTTGGGCGCCACCGGTCTGGTTGGCGGGCATTGTTTGCGCCTGCTGCTGGATTGCGACGCCTACCAGGAAGTACGGGTGCTGACGCGCCGGCCGCTGGGGATCGACCATCCGAAACTGATCGAGAAGGTGGTGGAGCCGGCGCAATTCGACAAGGAAACCGAATATTTTCAGGTCGATGACGTGTTCTGCGCGCTCGGCACCACCCTGAAGCAGGCCGGCTCCAAGGAAGCGTTCCGCGCGGTGGACCTGGATCTGATCACCGCGGTGGGCCGCGCGGCGCGCGACGCCGGCGTGCAGCGCTTTATGATGGTGTCGGCGGTCAATGCCAATGCCCATTCGCCGTTTTTCTATGCGCGCACCAAGGGGCAGGCGGAACGCGAACTGAAAGCACTGAAGCTGCCGTTGCTGGCGCTGTTCCAGCCGTCCCTGCTGCTCGGCGAGCGGGAGCGGCCGCGTCCGGTGGAAGCGTTCGGGATTCGTTTTTCCAAAATCATCGACCCGATCACCCGCTGGACCGACGCGCACTGGCTGCCGGTGAGCGGCGAGCGGGTCGCCGAGGCGCTGGTGGGCATGGCGCTGGAAGGCCCGGCCACCGGGGTCTACCGGGTGCGCTTCCGCGATTTCGTGGTGTACGCCGGCAAGTTTCGTGAAAAATACCCACGGGCTGTGTCTTAACGTAGAAGGAGTAAAGATGAGTTTCGTCACCTGTGATTTGTGCGACGACAACGCGGACCTGGTGTCCGTGGTCACCGGCCTTAACTGGTTCAGCTACGGGGGCCGCGGCGCCTTCGGCGGTGAAATCGTCACGGTGAAATGCTTTGAGGACAATTCCCGCGTCAAGGAACACCTGGGCACCGACGGTAAAGGCAAGGTGCTGGTGGTGGACGGCGGCGGCAGCCTGCGCAACGCCCTGATCGGCGACATGATCGCCGAGAACGCGGTGAAGAACGGCTGGGAAGGCGTGATCATCCACGGCGCCTGCCGCGATGTGGATGAACTGGCCAAGCTGGATATCGGCGTGCTGTCCCTGGGCTGCGTGCCGATCAAATCGGTGCGCCGGGACGAGGGCCAGCTGAACATCGATATCACCTTCGGCGGGGTGACGTTCCGCCCGGGCGAGTTCGTCTACGCCGACAACAACGGTGTGATCACCGCCCCCAAGGCCCTGATTTAAAGGGCCGCGGGCGGGTTTTGCGAAAATTTATAGTTTATTGACGTTTATCCCCACCCGCCCGGTTGTCACACGGTTAACATCTGTCTGATGATAGCGGCGTCGAGCCGGTCCAGGCTCGGCGACATCAGGCAGCGGGGTTGTATACATGGAGCGTTTTCGTTGGTGGCCGATGCTGATGCTGTGGCTGGCCCTGGCGGCCTTGCCGCTTCCGGCGTCGGGGTTCTCTTTTGAGGATGTGATCGACAAGGCCAGGGCGCTGGCCGATGAATCCTACCAGGCACCGACGCCCATTCCCGCCTTTCTCCGCGAGCTCACCTACGAGCAGTACCAGGGCATCCGCTTCAAGCCGGAAAACAGCCTTTGGATCAAAAGCGACGCCCGCTTCCAGGTGATGCTGATGTCGCCGGGCCTGTACTTCAAGCATCCGGTGGTGCTCCACGAAGTGGATGCCGAGGGTGTCCGCCCGATCACCTACAACAAAACCGACTACAACTACACCAACGAAGAGCTGGCCAAGCGTATCCCCGCGGATCTCGGCCACGGCGGCTTCAAGCTCACCTATCCGTTGCAGGGCCCGGACAGCCGCAACCAGTTTCTGGTGTTCGCCGGCGCCAGCTACTTCCGCGCCGTCGGCCGTGACAACAGCTTCGGCTTATCCGCCCGGGGCGTGGCGGTGAACACCGGGCTGCCCTCCGGCGAGCAGTTTCCCTCGTTCACGGAATTCTGGCTGGTGCGCCCGGACGCCAAGTCGGAAACCATGACCGTGTATGCCTTGCTGGACGGCCGCAGCCTCACCGGCGCCTACCGGTTCGACGTGCGCACCGGCGATAACACCGTGATGGACGTGCAGGCCCGTCTGTTCATTCGCAGCGACATCGAGAAACTGGGCATCGCGCCGCTCACCAGCATGTTTTTCTACGGCGGCAACACCGCCCGTCCGCGCGGCGAGTGGCGGCCCCGGGTGCACGATTCCGGCGGCCTGCTGGTTCATAACGGGGTCAGCGGTGAGTGGCTGTGGCGGCCGCTGCTGAATCCGAAAAGCCTGAAACTGGACTATTTCCAGACCGAATCGGTGCAGGGCTTCGGCCTGATGCAGCGGCAGACCAACTTCGAGGATTTCCAGGATTACGGCGCCAACTATCATCGCCGCCCGAGTGCCTGGGTGAAGCCCAAGGGCGACTGGGGCAAGGGCAGGGTGGTGCTGGTGCAACTGCCCACCAACAACGAAACCAACGATAACATCGTGGCGTTCTGGACCCCGGATGAGCCGGTCCGCGAAGGCCAGTCGCTGTCGTTTGATTATTCCCTCAAGGTGGGCGGGCCGTCGGTGAGCGGCGGCGACCGGGCGCGCGCCGAGAGAACCTTCGTCGGCGACGGCAACCGGGTCGGCGGCGGCACCGTGGAGGGCGCCTACCGGGTGATCGTGGATTTCGCCGGCGGGCCGCTGAAGGATCTGTCCGCCGACGCGCCGGTGACCAGCGCCGTGACCGCCGGCGGCGACGCCGAAGTGATCGAGCATTTCGTCGAATTCCTCAGCCCGGTGAATCGCTGGCGGCTGTCGATTCTGGCGAAGCCGGCGGAGGGCCAGCCGCTGGCGTTGCGCGCCTTCCTCAAGAACGAGGAGGAGGCGGTTTCCGAAACCTGGTCCTATGACATCCCCGCCGACAACGACATTCTGGGCGAGGCCCGCTGATGCCGTATCACGAGGTGGAAGAGACACTGGCGCGGGCGCTCACCTATCTGCGCCTGTCCGGGATCAGGGTGACGCCGGAGGTGGCCCGGCGCGCGCTGCGGCTGGTGGACAGCGCCCTGGAAGAGGGGGAGCAGCGGCTGCTGGCCCGGGTGATGGAGCGGCTGCCGGACACCTTTCCCTTGCCGGAAGAGGCGCTGCCCCCGCAAACACCAC
>Ga0310343_10000028_pt1 | contig 60482 bp, 60 predicted proteins | sample HC15DNA2025_MG_FD_203519 | JGI IMG/M metagenome (GOLD analysis project Ga0310343, IMG submission 203519) | Marine microbial communities from station ALOHA, North Pacific Subtropical Gyre - HC15-DNA-20-25_MG | ecosystem: Environmental > Aquatic > Marine > Oceanic | place: Pacific Ocean: North...
AACGATCTGACTTGTACTCAACGCGAAACGAACGATTCTCAAACGCGGGCAATGTGACGGCATCGCAGAGATCAGCGAGTTCAAGGGCGAGCGATAGGTCATCGCTGAACGCGGAAGAGGATGTCGACACGCTGTCACCCAAATTCGGGGGAGCGCCGATTACGTAAGGCGGCGAGACCCTCTGCTGCATCACCACCGAGGAAGTTCAACATCTCGTACGCAAGTGAGGCCTCGAACGCTGGAAGCGCCTGACGCAGCCAGTGGTTGAGTGCTCGTTTTGTGAACTTGATGGCATCGTTCGGGCCAGTTGCAAGCGTCTGAGCGATGCGCATCGCCTCGGGAAGAACATCATCGCCGTCGACTGCTTTTGATACGAGCCCGATGCGTTCTGCCTCAGCACCATCGATGAAGTCGGCGGTCATGAGGTAGTACTTCGCTTTTGCCATGCCGCAGAGCAGCGGCCAGATCGCAACCGCATGGTCGCCGGCCGCAACTCCAAGACGGATATGGCCGTCAGTGAACTGCGCTGCCCGGTCGATGATGCTGATGTCGGCCATCAATGCAACTGCGAGCCCCGCTCCAACTGCGACCCCATTGATCGCCGACACGACAGGGGTATCGCATTCAATGAGCGTTCGAACGATGTCGCCAGCCTCTTTCATCACGGTCATCGTCTGCGGGTAGTTGCCGACCTGCTTGGTGATCCAATCGAGGTCGCCACCCGCGGAGAAGGCATTGCCCTCACCGGTAACAACCACCACCCGAACGTCGGGGTCGCGATCGAGGTCGACAAACACCGTTGCGAGTTCGGCGTGCATGACCTCGTCGGTTGCGTTCAGTTTCCCCGGGTTGTTCAACGTGACAAGCACGACGCCATTGTCATGATCGGTGAACTCGAGACGGGTGTAGCGGCTTCTCCACTCAGCGGATGAACTCATGGTTCGATCCTATGCGGGAGAGGGTGCTCTCAGCCGAGGGCGGAGCGAATGCGGGTGACGACCTTGTCGGCATCGAGGTCGAACTTGGTGAAGAGTTCGTCAGGGGAGCCGTGGGGAATGAACACCGTTGGCAGGCCAAGGTTGATGCACTGCGGACGGGTGCTTAGTGATGCGGAGAGACGCTCATTAACGCATCGGGTGAGTATCGCGCCGATGCCGCCTTCGACGATGCCATCTTCAATCGTGACAACAAGTTGGTGCCCTGCTGCATCGTCGAGCATGTCGGGATCGAGAGGCACACATGAGCGAACATCCCAGACCGAGCATTCGATGCCGTCGGCGGCAAGTTTGCCAGCGACGATTTCAGCGGTTGCGACCATGCGACCTACTGCGCAGATCACCACTGGTGCCGGCTCGGTTGGAGTCACAACTTTTCGAGCACTGAGACCGGTACCGACCCCATCAGTCGCTCGTGGAGCACCGCCGCGTGGATATCGGATCACGATCGGGCCTTCATCGGCGAGATCGACTGCATCGGACAGCATTTGTTCGAGTTCATCTGCATTCGATGGCGCAAGCACACGCATGCCAGGCACCTTCGAGAGCAGGGCGAGGTCATAGACGCCGTGATGGCTCGCACCATCGGGGCCGGTAATTCCTGCTCGGTCGAGGCAGAACACCACCGGCAAACGGTGGAGGGCAACGTCGTAGACGACTTGATCCCACGCCCGAGATAAGAACGTTGAGTAAACAGCAACGATCGGTCGTAGACCAGCCATCGCCATGCCGGCTGCACCGGTGACCGCATGTTGCTCGGCGATGCCAACATCGAAGACCCGGCCCGGGAATCTCTCCTGCATCGGGATGAGACCGGTTGGGCCTGCCATCGCTGCAGTAATACCGACGATGCGGTCGTCGCGCTCGGCAATGTTTAGCATCGTCCGGGAGAACGCCTCGGTGTAACCGGTAACGCCACTTGGGGGAGGCCCTGACAGTAGATCGAAGACAGGGGCATCATGCAGGTGCTTTTCGTCGTCTGATTCAGCGGGGGCGTAGCCACGACCCTTTTGGGTGAGCACGTGGACGACGATTGGTCCTTCTTCGCTGAGTTCTTCGGCTTGGCGGAGTGCACCTTCGAGAGCCTCGATGTCATGGCCATCGATTGGTCCGGTGTAGCGAACACCGAGGGCTTCAAAGAATGATGGCGGCTGAAGAAATTCCCGCACACCAGCTTTGAAGGCATCGAGAGCTCGTTCAGCTTGGGTGCCAATGCCGGGGAGTTCGTGGAGGAAGCGCTCAATCTTTCGCTGACGGCGTACGTACACCGGATTCATGCGAATGTCGGTGAGCGCGCTCGATAGTGACGAGGTGATGCGATCGGTAAAGCTTGGGTGGCTTGAGCGTTCATCTTCTTCTTGGGCGTTCGCCCACAGGTTTGACACGGTCGGTGCATAGCTGCGGCCATTGTCATTCAGCACGATGATGACGCGCCGTTTTGAATGTCCGAGGTTGTTTAGCGCTTCAAATGACATTCCGCCGGTCATCGCACCGTCACCAATAACAGCGACGATGTGACGATGGTCGGTGGTGCCTGCGTCTCGACCGACGGCGAGGCCGTAGGCGTAACTGAGAATGGTTGAGGCGTGGCTGTTCTCGACGAAGTCGTGGCGGCTCTCTTCTCGTGAGGGGTAACCCGAGAGGCCGTCGGCTCGGCGGAGTTCATCGAATTGCGCCTGTCGGCCGGTGAGCAGTTTGTGCACGTATGCCTGGTGCCCGGTATCCCACAAAATGGCATCGGTTGGTGACTCAAAAACTCGGTGCAGCGCAATTGAGAGTTCGACCGCGCCCAGGTTTGATCCGAGGTGGCCTCCGTTGCTGGCGACGGCGTCGACAATGACTTCGCGCAGTTCATAGGCGAGTTCGGGTAGTTGTGCCGCGGGTAGACGTTTCAAGTCATCCGGGCCGTTGAGGGATTCCAATAACATGGTGAATGAAACGCTACCTCGCCTACTGCCCCGCTGTCGTCGGGTGCTCGCACTTCGTTCGGCGATGGAGGTGCGAGCGACACGCCACAACCCTGTCTCGTAGCATGTAGAGATGATTGAAAGTGATGTTCTCGACCGAGTGTTGAACGAGGCCCGCTGCCACGGTGCGGGATTTGCTGAGGTGTATGCCGAGGACCGCCGCAATACGGGAGTCGCATTTGACGATAGGCGAGTTGATGGAGTGTCATCAGGTCGTGACCGTGGAGCCGGGATCCGCGTGGTGAACGGGGTGACGACTGGATACGCCCATACCTCAGATCTCAGCGAGAGGAGTCTGCTTGCTGCTGCTCGGGCAGCTGCTGATGCAGCCGGTTCAGCCGATGGCGGCTCTGTCATTGTAGCTCTTGACGAAAAAAGGTCAGGCGCAGGCACGAAGGTCGAGGTCGACCCGCAGGCGGTGCCAAAGGCACGTCGGGTTGAGATGTTGACCGAAGTTGATGAGATTGCGCGCAGCATCAATGGTGCAGTTACTCAGGTGAGTGCAGGTCTCAGTGACAGTTACCGTTCAGTGCTGATCGCAAATTCTGACGGCGTCTTCGTTACTGATGAGGTCACCCGAGTGCTGTTTCGAGTGAGCGTCGTCGCAGACGGCGACCTCGGAATGCAGACAGGCGCCGAGTCGCTCGGCTTCACCGGTGGTTGGGAGGTCTTCGATCGTTATTCGCTCGCTGATCTCGCAACCGAGGCCGCAGAACAAGCGGTGCGGAAACTTCATGCTCGACCTGCTCCTTCCGGGCAGTTACCGGTGGTGATTGCGCAGGGTACTGGCGGAGTGCTGTTCCATGAGGCCTGCGGCCACGGGTTAGAGGCCGACCACATTGCGAAGGGTGCGAGTGTGTATGCGGGTCGAGTCGGCGAACTTGTTGCGTCGCCGCTGGTGACGCTCGTCGACGACGGCACCGTTGATGGCGAGTGGGGTACGAGGTCTTTTGACGACGAGGGTCAGCCAACCCGTCGAAATGTGCTCATCGAAGATGGTGTGCTCGTCGATTACATGTGGGATCACATTCGGGCGCGAGATGAGCAGAGGTCACCGTCGGGTAACGGCCGCCGCCAGGATTACGAAAGCCTCCCGATGGTGCGCATGACGAACACGTTTGTGCTCGCCGGAGAGGATGATCCCGGTGACATCATCTCGTCTACCGAGCATGGTGTCTATGTCGCCAAACTTGGCGGCGGCAGTGTGAATACTGCCTCTGGTGATTTCGTGTTCGGAATGCGTGATGCGTATCTCATTGAGAACGGCCAGATCACTGAGCCTCTGCGTGAAGGAAATCTCATCGGTAACGGACCTCAAGTTCTCAGCGATATCGACATGCTGGGAACAGACTTCTCAATGGGCGGTCCCGGTACCTGTGGTAAGGACGGCCAAGGAGTCCCGGTCGGTACGGGTCAGCCGACCCTTCGTGTGTCATCGATGACGATCGGCGGGACGGCTGCGTGAGTGAGTCTGATAGCAATTCCGAACTGTTCGCGCTTGCCGATTCATTAATCGACACAGCAAACTCGAGCGAGCAGATCGAGGTCTATATCTCAAGAGGTTCGAGCACTGAAGTGCGCGTTCACAACGGCGATGTTGAGCACTTTGTGTCAGCGATGTCATCAGGAATTGGCGTCAGGGTGATCAACAATGGCCGTACAGGGTTCGCACACGCCGGAACTCTCGATGCTGAGATCGCATCACAGGTGCTGGCTGAGGCTCGAGAAAATGTGAGTTTTAGCTCGGTAGATGAGTGGGCGGCCCTTGCTGAACCTGATGGCGTCGACTTGACCGAACAGGAGCTTTGGAGCGACGAGCTTGAGAGTTATCCAACCGCCGACAAGATCGAACTTGCGAAGAAGCTCGAACAGATGACGCTTGATCGCGATTCGCGAATTCGTGTCGATGACACCAATTTTGTTGACGGTGGTGGCGAGGGTCTCGTGGTGACGACGACGGGTATTCGCCGATACGGCCGATCAAACTCGTGTTACCTCAGTGTGTCGACGCTTGCCGATGACACCGATGGCACGCGAACGGGTTTCGGCTTTGCTGTCGGGGCGCATCCGGGAGAATTCGATGTTGAACGCGCAGCTCGTGATGGGGTCGACCGGGCCACCCGCCTGCTGGGGGCATCGAAGCCGGCGTCGCGCTCGACAACGGTTGTGCTTGACCCATTTGTTGCCTCTCAACTTCTGGGAATCATCGGCTCAACGTTGAGTGGAGACTCGGTGGTGCGGGGGCGGAGCCTTTTCGCTGATCGAGTAGGGGAATCGATTGCAGCCCCCACATTCACCTTGGTTGATGATCCGACCGACCGACGGGCCTACACCGCAACCGATCTTGATGGCGAGGGTCTTGCGGCCCGGCGCAATGTATTGATCGATGGGGGTGAGCTGCGCGGATTTGTGCATTCAAGCTATTCGGCTCGACGGGCGGGTGAAGGCACAACAGGAAACGCGTTGCGCGGCGGATACGCGGGGTCGCCCTCGGCTGGCTGCCATGCATTGCAGCTGGTTCCAGGTGACCAGGCGCAGGCAGATCTCATCGCATCGATTGATGATGGAGTACTTATCGAGGGTGTGAGCGGTTTGCATTCGGGCGTGAACACCGTGAGTGGCGATTTTTCTGTTGGAGCTACCGGAATGTCGATCCGGAATGGGGCGATTGCCGAACCGGTTCGAGAGTTCACGATCGCAAGCACGATTCAACGTCTTCTCAACGACATCGTTGAGGTTGGCGCTGATCTCGAATGGTTGCCGATGCGCGCATCGGCGCCGTCGCTTGTCATTCGTGACGTGATGGTGTCAGGAAGTTCATAGCCATTGGACATGTTCCATGCGCTCGTACTTGGCCTCTTGCAGGGCTTAACCGAGTTCTTGCCGATCTCATCGAGCGGGCACCTCGAACTTGTTCCTCGGGCATTTGGGTGGAGTCGCCCTGAAGGTTCAGCTGCTCAAGCGTTTGACGTTGCGTTGCATTTCGGAACGTTGCTCGCAGTGGTTGTGCATTTTCGTCACGATCTTCGCCGCTATGTTGTCGACGGTCTTCGTGCAGCGAGGAATCGGTCAACAGCATCGACCGAGGGGCGGCTGGCATGGTTGTTCGTAGGGTCGGCGATACCGGTTTCAGTTGCTGGCCTGGTGCTGAACTCGTGGATCGATACACGTCTGGGAACTCCGAAAGTTATCGGTTGGTCATTGATTGGATTTGGGCTCTTGCTGTTGGTAGCTGACCGGGCAGCGCAGAAACGGCAATTGCAGTCGTTGACGTTACGCGACGCAACCACGATCGGGTGTGCTCAGGTGCTAGCTCTGAACCCTGGAACCTCGCGTTCAGGGATCACGATTTCGGCAGGCAGGTTGCTTGGGCTTGAGCGTGAGGCAGCGGTTCGCTTTTCGTTCGTGATGGGCATTCCGGTGATCTTCGGGGCGTTCGTGTTCGAGATGGCGCAACTGGTGTCAGATGGTGTTCCAGATGGTTTGGCGGGAGCGATGGTGGCCGGCGGCGTGATGTCGCTTCTGTCAGGTTGGCTTGCGGTGGCAGGGTTGCTGCGGTTCGTGCAGACCCGCTCATTCACCCCGTTCGTCGTCTACCGAGTCATTCTCGGTGTGGTTGTGCTCGTTGTGGCGTATCTCTAGTCGCCGTCGAGTTCTTCGAGGGCGAGTTTCCGGTAGCGCATGCAAGTTCTTGTACGAGGCGCTGACGATCCGCTATCAACAGTGCGAACAGGGTGAGTGTGGTGAGCACGGTGGCGACATCAACAATGAGCGGGTGTCGGGCTCGCCGCCGTCGTGCCTGTGAAGCTCGATTGATGAGCGCTATGCGCAGGCGTACTGCACGCGGGTACGAGGAAGTGGGGCAGTATGGGGGCTCGCCATGATTCGAGCACGATGTCAGGTCAATCGCTTGACGACGTTGTCGACGAACCCGTTGAGGGCGACGATGATGAGGTGTCAGATGACGCAGACGAATCAGATGAAGTTGACGGGCTCGGAGTGCTCGACGTCGAGGAGGTTGCCTTGCTTGATGTTCCACCCCGGCTGTCATTCTTGTAGAAGCCGCCGCCCTTAAACGTCACACCAACCGGCTGAAAGACTTTCTTTACCGCAAGTACCTCGCCTGAATCGGGGTGTGCATATTCTGTAAGTGCATCATCGCTGAATGACTGCTGAACCTCAATGGTCTCTCCGGTGTCAACGAATTTGTAGACGTAAGTTGGCATGGCAGTTCGCAGGATATCGTCGGACACGTGGAGGTACGAACTCTCGTCATCCCAGCGGCCGGACTTGGCACGCGGTTTCTTCCGGCAACGAAGGCGGTACCAAAAGAACTTATGCCGATCGGAGACACCCCTGCGATTCAGTTGGTGATCGATGAGGCTCTTGGCGCAGGAATCGATCACGTCGTCATCGTCGGTAGTAGCGCGAAGCCTGCGCTTGAGCAGTATTTCGCCGCCCGTCCAGATCTCGAACGCATGTTGCGTGCAAAGGGTAATGATGCCATGGCGGATCGTCTCGCATCGATCGGGCGAGACTGGAGGGTGAGCATCGTTCACCAAGAAGACCCCAAGGGTCTCGGACACGCCGTGGGATGTGCTTCCAGTGTTGTTGATGGTGACGCATTTGTCGTGTCGCTCCCTGATGAGATCATGGGTGGGTCGCAATTCCTCGAGAGGATGATCGATGTCTGCACAACGACTTCAGGCAGCGTTGTTGGGTTAATGGAGATTGACCGCTCGAAAGTCTCTGCCTACGGGGTCGTTGCACCCGAAGCAGAGATGGCTGATGGAGTCCTAAAGATTGGTGATCTCGTTGAGAAGCCGGCGATTGACGAAGCGCCAAGCTCGTTGATCATCATTGGCCGATACGTCTTGACGGTTGACATTTTCGAAGAGATTGCCCAACTCATCCCCGGGGCTGGTGGCGAACTTCAACTCACTGATGCGATCCGCGCTCAGGCTCAGCGTTCACCATTGCATGGGGTCAAAACCATGGTGAACCGTTGGGATACAGGAACTCCAGCAGGTTTTCTTACCGCCGCAGTGGAAATGGCGCTACTCAGCGGCGAGGTCGAAGGGTTTGACGGCGACCTTCGCAGCATGGTCGAACAACATCGCTCGTGACGCCGGTCATCTCCGGCGGAATGCTCCTTCAATATCGAGCGGGAGGCCGTAGGTATCGACAGAAAACTCGGTGATAACCCCAAGGTGTTCGACGTCAAATGTCCTATCGCTCCGGCGGTGATAGTGCCGAAACCCGACGGTGAGTCCGAGAGTTTCAACATCAACCTCAATGGCCTGAATGATTGCTGTGCCATCAACAGCCAGCTGATTTCGGCGAGCGGGCACGAGATGATCGAACGGCGTGCATCTGAGTGCGAGGTCGGTGCATCCATCGAGTTCTGGGCGATGTGCTCCGTTCATTTCACCCCAGCGCCCTTGGCCGTCGGTGCCAAGCCAAAGATCGGGTTCATCAAGATCGCGGAAAAGAAGAAATTGTCGGATTTCCCACATCGGTGAGAGGCGAACGACATATTGAATTTGTTCTCGACTAACCATCCCCAAGGCAGTCCATGCTTCGTTTTCCCAGCGGAGCGTGAGTTCCTCGTGATGAGTGCCATCCCACGTATCCCATCGGGCCGTGAATCCATCGGCAGGAAACGGGGTGAATGTGCTCACCTGTCCAGTCTGCCGTGCGCAAGGCCGGCCGACTCGCGGTACCGTCAGGGTTGTGATCCCGTTGCCAGAAGCCCAATCGTTCGTTCTTGAGCGCTGTCCGGCGCGCTCACCAATTGAATTGCCATTTGAAGAAACCGCGGGGCTGGTACTTGCCGCCGACGTTGTTGCGAGCGAGTTGGTGCCACCATTCGATAACACTGCCGTCGACGGGTATGCCGTCATTGCGGCCGATGTCGCGGCTGCGAATGATCAGCCCGTTGACCTGAAGGTCGTCGCTGAAGTCGCTGCAGGCGCAGCAACCGATCGAGTCGTGGCCCGTGGTGAAGCGATCAGGATCATGACGGGGGCGCCCATTCCGGCTGGGGCGGACGCCGTTGTCATGGTGGAAGATTCTGAAATGGTCGGCGACGATGTCGTGCGATTGTCGTCAAGCGTGAAGCCCGGAGCCGCCGTGCGTCCTGCGGGCGATGATGTGCGCCCTGGTGAAGTCGTGTTGCCTGCAGGAACGTTCATCACTCCTCCGGTGTTGGGAGTGCTGGCGATGGTTAATGCGCTCACCGTGTTGGTGTATCCGAGGGTGAGAGCCGCCGTGCTATCGACCGGCGACGAACTCGTCGATGATGGTCGTCCTCTTGCGCCGGGTGAGATCCGTGAAAGCAATGGTCGGATGCTTGCGGTTGCGTTGCGCGACGCAGGGTGCGAGGTGATCGATCTCGGAACCGTTCGAGATGACGAGGCCGAACTTGAGCAGGTGTTGCGGTCGGCTGCTGCTGACTATGACGTTGTTGTATCAAGTGGTGGTGTGTCGATGGGAGATTACGACGTAGTGAAAGCGGTGCTTGGCCGTATCGCTGATATGCGCTGGATGCAGGTGGCAATTAAGCCGGCGAAGCCGTTTGCCTTCGGGCTGCTCGATGGCACGCCGGTGTTCGGTCTTCCTGGTAACCCGGTCAGCTCGTTCGTGAGTTTTGAGATGTTCACCCGTCCGGCGCTGAAACAGATGATGGGTTCGCCTCGACTAGCTCGCCCGAGCGTCGTCGGGATTGCCGATGTTGCTCTCGAGCGACGACCAGACGGTAAGACGCATTTGTTGCGGGTGCAAGCTGAATTTGCTGACGATGGGCGTTGCCATGTGGTGCCTGTTCGGGCTCAGGGAAGTCATCAACTTGCTGCAACGTCGTCAGCGACGGCGATTGCCGTCGTTCCCGATGGTGACGGGGTTCCCGTCGGGGGAGAAGTCGCTGTGCTTCTCCTTCTATCCTGAAGTGATGAACGCAGTGCAGCGCGATCTTGTCGACCCGTTCGGGCGGGTGATCCGAGATCTTCGTATCTCGGTGACTGATCGTTGCAACTTCCGCTGCACGTATTGCATGCCCGAAGAAGGCATGGAGTGGCTCCATCGTGACGATGTTCTCAGTTTTGAAGAAATCGAGCGGATCTCGGCGTTGTTTGTTCAGCGTTTTGGGGTGGAGGGAATCCGCCTCACGGGTGGAGAACCGACTGTGCGGGCCGGGATTGTCACGCTTGTTGAAAAGTTGTCGTACCTTGGCGTTGACCTTGCGATGACGACGAATGCTTCGCGACTGACCGCTCTTGCCGGAGACTTGAAGGCAGCGGGGTTGGGGCGTCTAAATATCAGTCTTGACACGCTCGATCGCTCACGCTTCGAACAGATGACACGGCGAGATGAACTTGACCGGGTACTCGCCGGCATTGATGCCGCTCGTGATGCAGGTTTCGACCCGGTGAAGGTCAATGCAGTCATCGAACGTGGTGTAAACGATGATGAGATCGTCAACCTGGCCCGTTTTGGTCGAGAGCGTGGTGTTGAGGTCAGATTTATTGAGTTCATGCCGCTCGATGCATCAGGTGAGTGGGGTAACGACAAAGTTGTTGGTCAAGACGAAATTGTTGAGGCGATCAATGCTGAGTTCCCTCTTGAACCTGTTGCGGCCCGCGGGGCGGCTCCCGCTGACCGTTGGCGTTACGTCGATGGGCTTGGCACGGTTGGGGTTATCCCATCGGTGACCAAGCCATTCTGCGGTGACTGTGATCGCGTGCGCTTAACGGCAGAGGGGCAGTTCAGGACGTGTTTGTTTGCGACCGATGAGTTTGATCTTCGGTCACTGTTGCGAGGTGGTGCCACTGATGATGAGATTGCAGAGAAGATCATTTCTGCAGTTGCGACAAAGTGGGCAGGTCACCAGATCAACCAAGTGACATTTACCCGGCCGGCGCGAACGATGAGCCAAATCGGCGGTTAAGAGCGGGTTGGCTGTGGAGGCAAAATGAACGACGCTGGTTTTACCCACCTTGACGAGTCTGGTGCCGCTCATATGATTGACGTGGGCGACAAAGATGCGACTCGGCGCCGGGCGGTCGCACGTTCTGTGGTTTCAATGGAGGCGACGACGGCTGCTGCGATCGCTGACGGAGATGTGAAAAAGGGTGACGTGCTCGCTGTCGCTCGGATCGCTGGTATTCAGGCAGCGAAGCGCACTGCCGACATCATTCCGCTCTGCCACCCGTTGCTGTTGAGCAAGGTAGCTGTCGATCTCACCGTTGAAGAATCTTCGGTGGTGATTGAGGCCGTGGTGGAGACCACGGGACCAACCGGGGTGGAGATGGAAGCGCTCCATGCGTGCACGGCTGCTGCGCTCACGATTTATGACATGTGTAAGGCTCTTGATCGGGCGATGGTGATTAGCGATGTAATGCTCATCGAGAAGTCGGGTGGCCGGTCAGGAGACTTTCTCCGATCGGACTGACGCCCGACACATGATCCCCAGCACGCCTTGCTGTTCTTGTCATAATTGTCGTATATTTGTAACACTTGGTCATCTAGTCATGGCCTAAAAGTCTCAACTCATGGGTGAACTCGTACTTCTTATCGTCGCCGCAGCCTGGGCTGCCGTGCTGTTGCCACCGTTAGTTCGGTCGCGCTTTGAGAACCGCCCTAACTCGTCAGTGACCGACTTCAACCGCCAACTCGCTCGCTTGCAAGGCTCGGTTCCAAGTCGTACTACGACATCGATGCGTTCAGCCGCCCGCCCGCTTGCTGGTTCGCAGGTCGCAGCGCAGAGCCGGCGAGATGCCGCAGCGGCTCGCCGTCCGAAGGTTCACGGTTCGCCATCTCTTGAGGGCGTGCAGGCGTCTCGGCAACCGATGTCGGCAGCTGAGGTTCAGCGTCGACGTCGAGCGAATGTGTTTGTCGGCCTGTTGGTGACGACGGTCTGCCTACTGTTTCTCGCAGCCACTACGAAAGAGGTTGCAATGTTGTACCTCTTCGCAATGTCGTTCCTGTCGCTGTGTGGTTACGTGTACTTCCTCGTCTCTATGCGGCAGCGCCCAACCTCTTGGGGACCGGCTGCGCAGGGTGACGATTGGCTGCGTCGCTGAACTGACGCGCCGATACACTCATCGCCTCCGGGGCTGTAGCTCAGTTGGTAGAGCGCAACAATCGCACTGTTGAGGTCAGGGGTTCGATTCCCCTCAGCTCCACTCGGGGGTCCTCCCGCAATTTCGTATGGCGGCCTCCCGAAATTCGACAGAGAGCTTGTTTGGGTTTGGCTATTTTTGCTTTATGGGTAGAAGAGAAGCCATCTTCGGATCTGCTGCGCTGCTCTTGGGCGTTGTAGTGAGCATTGCGGCCCTCCGTGGCGCCGCTGCTCCCTTTGGCCTTTTTGCTGGCAACACCCTCACCTATGAGGGTCTTATCCCTATCGGCTGGGTTGTCGGCGCTTTTGCATGGGTGAGCGTGCGACTGAAGAGCCAGGAGGTCCCTTTTTGGTGTTTGCCAACGTTGTCAGGTCGTCGACGCCTTCACCGATTCCGGGAGATGGGGAGCAGATTCGATAAACCTCGTATTTGGAAATGCACTGTTTGCGGTGTTGAACGGAAAGTTCGGGCTTGGGATGGTTCCGCCTCTGGCCTTGAGGATTAACCCTGGGGATTACCGTTCTCATATAGGAGGGGGTCCAAGGTTGATGGGTGGAGTACTTACATTTCACTCACATGCTTGATGGCCGGCTAAACGAACGCACAGTCTGTTCAGTCAGAACTGAAGCTCGTGGTGAAGAAGTGTTTGGAAAACCCGACAGAAAATCTTGTAAAGCCAAAAACGCCCACAAATGAACGCATTGATCCATAAGGCTCAACGAATTTCGGGAGCACCCCACTCGGGCGTCCTCCTGAAATTCCGGTTGATGGCCTCCCGAAATTCGATAGAGAGCTTCTCGGGGAATTGACTGGACTGATAAGTAGCGTCACTTTTTACTGTTTCATCATCTTGGGAGTCTGGGAAAATACACCTGGCTATTGGTTTTGGGCGTCGTTACCCGTTGTGGCCGCTTTACTCCACTTTGGTGCGGTGCGTTGGGATAGGAAAAAAGACGAGGTTCCGCTTTGGTGTTTTACGCCATTGTCGGGTCGGCGTCGTCTTCATCGATTCGCAGACATTGGCGATCCATACGTAAGACCCAGGATTTGGGAGTGTTTTGTCTGCGGAGTCCACCGAAAGGTAACAATTAAGGGCGACGGATCCGGTGGTGACGGCTGAGGCGGAGATTGACTTTGGCGGTGGGGGTGCTCTACTCCAGAAGTGTCGGAACTCGGCAGGATCATTTACAACTATTTCGAACGGTAAATATTCACTGCTGAGGATCCCAAGAATTCTGGAAGAGGTGGACGCATCTTCCTGACGGTAATTTGAACACCAGTGACAGAAGGGATTGCGAGCACCTCTGAAGCGATTCTTGTGGCTACTTTTTCGAGTAGCTGGTGTGATTCATTCCGGATAATGCCTGCAACCAATTCCGTTACCTCACCATAATTTATGGTGTCATTGAGATCATCAGATGCACCAGCAGCTGAGAGATCCGTCTCGATAGCGAGATCTACCTCAAAGGGTTGCGCTCTATTTTTCTCCTCAGGAAGAACGCCTATTCTTCCAAGCGCCTGAATTTTGTTTAACTCAATACGATCGACCATCTTCAGTTTTTACCCCTTTGAGTGATTTGCTGACCAATCGTCAAGAGCATCATTGATATTTTCGAAAGTGATTTCGAGGTAGCAGAGAGAGCTTCCTAACGGCTGACGCAACACTTGTCTACAGATCGTTGCCTACCCGGAGTGGATCATCGAGCGCGAGGATGACCGGCTCGAGATCGTATGGGCTCGGCTCGCTGTAGCGGACCTCTGGAAACGGCTCCGGGCCGGGGCCTCCGGGGTTGTACAGAGGGAGATAGTCACCGCTCGATGGCACCTCACTGGGGAGTCCTCCCATCAGTCCGTCTCAACGAATCTCGGTGTCGGAAAGATAGGTGGTTAATGTCTTTTTATGTCAGCGGATACCGAGGTCACAGCTCCCGATGCTGCTCATCTCTTACGTCGGGTCGGTTACGGAGGCTCAGCACAAGAAATTCGGGGGCTTACCGGGAAGACCCGTCGAGAATGCGTCGACATTGTGCTCGGGTTCTCAGAAGGCGACGTTGTTCCAGAAGGACCAGACGTTGGACAGCCGGAATGGGTTCTCAATACTGACAAATTCACGAACGTTGCCGACGAAATGATCCTTTGGTGGATTGACCGGATGTCGACGCTTCCTAATCCGGTCAAAGCACCGAGCTTTTGTCCCTCCAGAGCAGACCACTTACCCATCTATGAACGCCTTGCGTTTTTTTGGCACGATCACTTCGCTTGCGACATCGTCGAAGTGAGCGACAAAGTGGCCATGTGGGATCAGATTCGCATGTTCCGTCGACTTGCTATGGCTAACTTCGACTCACTAACTCGTGAAACTGCAGTTCACCCCGCAATGCTCGTGATGCTCGATAATCGTTCGAACAAAGTAGAGACACCGCAAGAAAATTTCAGCCGAGAATTGATGGAACTGTATACGTGTGGGATCGGTCACTTCTCCGAGAGCGACGTGGTAGCTATGACCCGTGCGTGGACTGGTCATTTAACAAACGTATCGAATGGTGATGATCCGAAAGAATATTCTGACTTTGCTCAAATGAAGGAGACTTATATTTACGAACCGGAAGCGCACGACCACGGCAGGAAATATTTGTTCGGGATTAATGCGAATTGGAACGGAATTGCGCAGAACCCCTCTGAGAGAGATGCAATCAAGGAGTTAGTCCTCGGGGCCAAACGCGACGCAACTTCGCTCCGACTTGCAGAGTTGATATGTAAGTACTTTTGCAACCCGGATCCCTCCTCCGGATTTGTCGAAGACGTCTCCTCCGCATTCTCAGACAGTGACATGGAAATCTCCGCTCTGGTTCGAGCAGTGTTGCTCCACGATGAATTCTGGTCGCTTGAATCGAGGTGGGCGTTGGTGAAAGATCCCGTCGATTACGTCGTCTCTATCCTCAAGCACACAGGCTTGAGCAGTCACGAAATTTCCCTTGACTGGACCCGCCTAGAGTCGATGGGCATGGTGCCTTTTCACCCGCCGAGTGTGGCAGGTTGGGGCTCAGGCACCGATTGGCTCGCAACCTCGTCCATGGCTGCCCGGGGAAAAATCGCTCACGAGCTGCACTGGAGGGAAACAGCGGAGAAGGACCTTGAGAACCTGATGGACTTAGGTGTCGACGAGGCGGTGGAACAGATTTTGGACTTTTACGGAATGCAAGAGGTCTCGGGCGGAACGCGTCAAGTGTTGTCGGATTGGTTTAGAAGAGCTCGGCACAAACCATGGTGGGCGACTTCGCAGGCCCGAACGCTTGGAGTGTTAGTCCCTGAATTTCAAGTTCGTTAGGGACACAAATGTTCAAAAATGAAAATTCTCCAACAAAAAGTCTGATGAGTTGAGTCGTACCGTGAGTGAACGAAGCGTCATTCTTGAAAGCATCAGTGGCACTCGAATGAGTATGGAACGACGACACTTCTTAAAGGGGATGTTGTCCATAGGTGCTTTAGAGGGGCTCTTTGGGTTGTCTGGTTCCATAAAGCATCTAGGTGCAATCGCTTCTCCGCTGGCAGACGACAAGAAATTTCTTGTCACGGTTGCCCTAGATGGTGGAAATGACCACCTAAATACTCTTATCCCTTGGAATGACGGCATTTACCATGACAAGAGGCCACGTTTAACCGTTCCTGTAGGTGACGCCCAGCTAGTTGGAGAGGGTCTATATCTCCACCCAAATCTTTCAAATCTGAAGTCGTTCTACGACTCAGGAAATTTAGCGCTCATCCGAGGAGTTGGACACGCCGCCGATGACCGAAGCCACTTCTCATCAATGGCACGGTGGATGACTGGCACTGAAGATCTTACGACGGGCACCGGTTGGCTCGGCCGATTCAAAGATGGATCAGATCTTGGACAGTTCGGAACGGTGGCCATCGGTCGCACAGGAATCCCAAGAATTCTCCACGGTCCAAAGTCGTCCGGTATCGTCCTGCCGCCGTACGGCCAAATAAGTCTTTTCAGATCCTGGCGCGAAGACGGGTGGGAGCCTGCCTGGAACGCTCTTCGCGGTTTCGAAATGGCACAGGCGGGCAATGGTGCATTGCAATCTGAGGTCGCCAAGAGTCTGCGATTAACTGCCGAAACTGGCGACTTAGTGTCTCCAATTTATGAGACTGAAGTTGGCGCGCCGGGTGGATTTGTAAACGATCTTCTCGTGGCTGCTGACATACTTAACCTCAATGTCGGAACGCAGATTGTTCACGCTGGACTTCCAGGATTTGATACACACGATCGCCAAACAGGCACTCATGAGTTTCTTCTCAAGGAATTAGACATTGCTATTGGTAATTTCTTTGCCAACCTCCTCCCATCTGTCCGAGAGAACACTGCTGTTCTCATCTTCAGTGAATTTGGCCGCCGAGTATCGCAAAATGAGTCCGGCACCGACCATGGAACTGCGGGACTCGTAATGCTGGTAGGAGACAGGGTTCGAGGGGGGCTTCATGGAGTTCAGCCATCACTTCGGCGACTCGATTCTCGAGGCGACCTTCGTCATGAGGTTGACTTTAGGTCGATCTATGCCTCAGTAATCAGCCAGTGGCTAGGCGCAGATCCAGAAGAAATATTGGGTCGAGACTTTGGTCAACTTCTCCTTTTCGAGTCACCCAGAGCTTTTTTATGGTGAGGAAAACACCGAAGGCCGAGCAACCAAAGAAGTAGTGAGGGACACACCAGATAGCGCACGGTGAGGAAAATACGTTTTCTGAAACGACTTCGCTGGGGCCTTTACCAACATGAGTTTGGTAAGCCTCGGCCTTTGCGCCACCTAGTTCCACCACTTTGGGCCCTCTACGAGACTCACACAATGGGTGCAAAAAATTCCGTGTATTTCCAGCGGATATTGACCAGATAGGTTCTTTTCATGCTGGGAGAACAGGAAAGAGGCGAATCGACAATTGACTCCCGGCGCGCCTGGGGCGTCGCCGCTGGAGCATTTCTCTCCTTGTTCACCGTCTTTGGAGTTGTGTACAGCTTCGGTGAGTTTTTCGGACCAATGGCAGATGAGTTCGGAACAAACCGTTCGAAAACAGCAATGTTTTTTTCGATTACGACCTTCACTTACTTCGTGCTCGGTCTCGCAACGGGCCGTCTTGCTGACCGCGTCGGGCAACGCAAAGTGTTGCTAATGGGGTCTGGGGCGATGGTTGCGGGTCTGTTCCTCACATCAAAAGTGTCCTCGCTTGAAATGGGTTATGTCACCTATGGGGCAGGAGTCGGGTTTGGAGTTGCGTGCTGCTTCGTTCCGATGGTCGCCGGAGTTGGCGGGTGGTTCGAACGTCAAAGAACTCTCGCTCTCGGCGTTGCAGTTTCAGGTATTGGCGTCGGAACCCTTGCCGTCGTCCCATTTTCAGAATGGCTCATTGCCGAATACGGATGGAGAACCGCCTACCAAATACTTGCCGCATTAACGGCGGCGTTGCTTCTGCTTTCAGCTGTGCTTGCTCATCGCCCGCCGACTTCAGGGGTTGCCCCCGAACCTCTCAGCAAAACCGTTCGTGGACGAAGTGATTTCTGGATTCTGTATGGCTCATCGTTCCTGCTGTCGGGGTCTCTCTTCATGGCATTTGTATTCATGGCCGACTTTGTTTCGTCAGAATCAGTAGACGGTTCAGCCGCTGTGCTGTTGGGAATAATCGGGATCTCATCAGTTGTTGGACGCCTACTGTTAGGAATCCTTGGGGCACGCATGCCGGTGCAGCGTCTCCTTTTGCTGTCCTCAGTAGGCCTCTCTGTGAGCTTCGGGGTCTGGGCGACAGTTGGCTCGTCTTATTTAGGTCTCATCGTGTTCTCAATTTTGTTGGGTATTTCCTACGGCGGGATCATTGCAATTTCTCCTGCAGTCGTCGCTCACCTGTTCGGGACTTTGGGCATGGGAGGCGTTCTAGGCGCCCTATACACCGCGAATGGCCTAGGCGGCCTCATCGGACCTCCAGCGCTTGGGGCTTTGATCGACTCCTCTGGCTACTTATTCGCACAGATAATTGCAGGAGCGACAGCTGCAATCGGAGCATTGATTCTGCTCTTTCTTCCTAAGTCCGCCCACAGTGCGCGTTCGTAATCAACAACTATTTGCAGCCAACGCTTGCACTTGACAATGCTGGTCCCCGGGCGCTTCGTCGCTGAGCGTTGACGGCCAATTGCATTTCTCGCCAATGCACATTGGGAGGCAGGCAGGTAGATTCGCCGGATGGAGACAGGCACTGAGAGCCGCCGCAGACTGCGCCCACCGCGGGCGAGTTACGGATCTGGCGATGTGCCGAGGTGGAGATGGCAGCACAAAGTCCGTATGCGATGGAAGGGTTGGCAGCGCTGGACAACTCTCGGCTCCCCAAATTTTTCTCCGTCAAGCCTCGAACGCGGCGAGAAGCGCAAGGCTCCCTGTGACATCGATGGTTGTGAGGCTCCAAGCGTGATGAAATCTGGCCTCTGCTGGTCTCATCGCCAAGCGTCTCCCACCTCGTGAACATCGAATGGGGTTGCGCATAGTTGGGACGTTAAGCGTTGCGTGCTGGCAAACTGAGGGCTGTGAGTACAGAGGCCCGGCATGGCAGCCAGATTGACCGCGCAGAAGAATGGGATGACCTTCGTAACCGGTTTCTCGCCCCTCCAGGAGATCGTCCAGCAAGTACGGCTCGTGGTGTTCATCACCAAGCTCTGCTGTGTTCAGATGTTGAACAGACCATCAACTTTTATCAAGGGCTTCTTGGCTTTCCGCTCACCGAACTCTTTGAGAATCGCGACTACGCAGGAAGCACGCACTTCTTTTTCGACATCGGTAATGGCAATTGCCTTGCCTTTTTTGACATGCCCGGACTAGGTCTCGGCGACTACCAAGAAGTACTTGGTGGGCATCATCACCTTGCCATTTCGATGACTCCCAGCGAGTGGAACGCCGCCCGTGACCGCCTTGAGGCCGCCGGAGTGGAGACGGCTCATGTCGACGGCTCCTCTCTATACTTCCCCGGCCCAGATGGCGAGCGTCTTGAATTGATCAGCGACCCACTCGGCGAGATGTACGGTTCTCAGGTGTTGTAATCGAAGTTGATTGGCTACGAATCGGTGCCCCAGGGGCCAATTCCAACGACTCGTTCCACTGAGACCCGGGTGATGAACCCTTCAGGCGGGTTGTCACCCGGAGGGAAGACCACGTCAGGACCCATGTACTTTCGGGCGAGTGGCCGAAGTAGGTCGGGCGCGCCGCCCGGAGTAACCGTTGCACGGCCATGAACAACGAGATACGTCTCGAGGCCACGTTCGTCCTTGCCGCCGCCGAGCATCGAAAGAGCAACGCGGTCATCGCGTCGAAGGTTGAACACTTTGCGACGTTCTGCCTGATGGGCGACCAAAATGTGATCGCCGTCTAACCCCACCCAGACCAGACTGATCTGAGGCCGGCCATCAGGATCAATCGTCACCATATGTACGAGCGGAGCCGACTCGATTACTTGCTTTGCATCTTCGTTGAGCACGTCATCAGTTTGGAACATTTCATCACATGAAGTGAAGAATTCTGTCCAATCGTTGGCCGATTGCGACAATAAGTCTGTGGAATCAGTAAATGATGTTGAATGGAGCACCGTAGACGACACGTCAGCCGCCTGGTCGGCGCTAGGCGAGCTCTATCACCGATTTCTCACCGGGCTGTTGCTCGGAATGGTGACCCGAGTCGGCGTCGAACCAGCGGCACGCGTCGTCTTCCGAACCTTCAGAAATCAGCATCTCGAAGCATTCAAGCCGGGGCTCGAAAAACTTGGCCTCGCCGACGAACCAGATGCAGTTGCCTGTGCGAAATATCACGTGCTCTCAAACTCTCTCGGTGGAGTGCACGTGGAGTGGATCCCTGAATCGGAAACAAAGTCATGGGTGCGGTACCTGCCACCACGATGGATTTTCGATGGAACAGCGGTGTGTGGAATTCCAACAGAGCTCAGTAGGGCGATGCTTCGCGGATGGCACGGTCACAACGGCATCAGTCTTGGCAATCCACGCCTTGGCTTCGTTGCGACATCGCAAACGACCGATGGCCAACCAGGCCTCGTCGGCTACTACATCGAAGAAGACCATGATCTTGATCCCGACGACCGAGTGAGGTTTCGTCCCGGGGAGCGCCCGCCGGGGTCTGCCGCAGATTTGCCCTCTCCCTCGTGGGACCCCGTTCGCTTAGCGAAAGTTGAGCGCAACTATGCAATGAACTACATCCATACGATTCTTCCGGCAATGACTGAGGAACTCGGCCCGGGAACCACTCGTGCGGTTGCGTCGGTGGTCGGTCGACAGATCGGCATGCAATTTCACTCCGCGGTGATGGATGCGGTCGGGGTTGATGGCGGCCTTGGGGTCCGTCTTGGGCACCTGTTCGCAGGGCATGGTGACCGCTGTGAGGTTGCTCAGATCGGCGCTGAATATGTTCGGCTTCACTCGTGGCGACTGTTCGACCCAACGTCAGTAGACGCAGCGGTATTCGATGGTTGGAATGCGCTGTGGGAGGGATTTGCCTTGATGGAAGACCGAACGTTGACGGTGACACAACGACTTGACAGTGGTGCCCCCTATTTCGAATGGGTGATTTCATAAATTCCAGAAGTGGAATCGACGTTGATCGACGACGCCGAGGCTTACAGATGAGCGGCGGCTCTGCGCTCGGTTTCAGCGATGAGTGCGCCGGGGTCAGACTTAAACTCGGCAAACTCTGAACTCGTCATAATGACTCGCCATCCGTCATCGCTTGACATCACGACAGCCGGAAGTTGACCCGCCGCCGCAAGCTGCTCTGGAAGCGCCTCATCTCGATGAATGAACGCCAAGTTGAGATCAGACTGTTCGACAGCGGCCTTCCACGAGCGTTTCCCAAGCGGGTTCCAGCCGTGAGTGACATCACAAAGTTCACATGAACCTCGTCGAGCCAGCTTGGCGAACGCATAAGAGAGCTCGCCACCAATCGTGCCATCTGCGTTGTAGATGCCAACCACTTCCTGCATGTCTCTGAACCTAAACGGTTGTTCAGGGCGGTGGGGGACTGAGACAAGAGAATGATGCGGGCTCCAGTGGTACGAGCCATTGGCCCTTCGATACGTTCAACAAGAGAACGACCATGACTATTGACCCGTCACTTTGGACCCCCCATCCGCCTGACACCGCCGAGCCACCGGTAGGCGCGGTGAAAAAAGCCGTCATGGTGCAACACTGGACCGACATCGTCTTTTGTCACTGGCGCTACGACCCTGCGGTCGTACAGCAATTACTTCCTACGGGTGTTGAAGTTGACACGTTTGACGGCTCAGCGTGGGTCGGCCTGATCCCGTTTCACATGGACGGACTCGGTTTCCCGGGGTTGGCTCCGTTGCCGTATGTCGGCTCGTTTCCGGAGGTGAACGTCCGCACCTACGTTCGGGCGGGGAGCAAGCGTGGAGTGTGGTTCATGTCGCTCGATATTGATCGTTGGCTGCCGGCACTTGTTGCCCGACTCGGCTATCGCATTCCGTATTGCGTGGGAGATGTACGGCACGTGCGAGTCGGTGACCGAGTGATGTCCTCGGTAAATCGAAAATGGCCATCAACCCGGTATCGGACAGCGGAAATGTCGGTGACAGTCGGTGAAACCGTCGCAGATGATGACCTCTCACGATTTCTCACCGCCCGCTGGGGGCTTGTCGCCAACCCGTTTCGTGGTCGGCCGGTATGGGCGCCCGTTGATCACCCGGCGTGGCCGCTGCACGCGGCAACTGTGAGTGAGCTCGATGCAGGGGTCGTCGCCGCGGCGGGCCTTCCGTACCCGAACGATGAACCACACGTGCTCTATTCGCCAGGGGTGCCGGTGCGTATCGGCCTCCCACGACTTCTCGAGCGCTAACCCTCCGGCGGCTCAGTTCAGTTCATAGCTCGACACCCAGTTGCCGTGAAATCCATTGGGCACTCGTGCCGGCAGATGCACTACGGCGACAGGGTCATCGGCAATCTGTGCGGCGTCGAAGACACAGAGGTCCGACAAATTGCTCGTGCGGTTGTGGCGAAGAGCCATCACGTATCCGTCATCTTCAGCGGTTGAGTTCTCGCGAGAGATGAAGACCGGCTCGCCGTAACCCATCTCGTCGTTGTCAGTGCGACGAGTGACAGAACCCGAATGGATATCGATGCGACAGAGCGTGTCTTGTGAGATTCCCGATCCGAGCCCGGCGGAATATCCAAACTGATACGGACGGCCGACAAGGTCTTCACGAACCCTCGGGAATTCCTGCGGGTAGTCATCGAGAGTGTGCTGTGTTGCGGTTCCGGCGCGCAGATCGAATTCCCAGCGGTCAAGGCGAGGTGCTCCTTCGTTTGGTCCTCGGCGCTCTCGGTCAAACATCTTGGGGTGCCGAACAGCGTCGAGCACAACTCGAACATTTCCTTCAGCGTCGACCTCGTCGTAGGCATTCATCGGATGGAAGATGTAGCACGGGTCGATCGAGAACCACCTGATCTCGTCTGAGGCGCATGGTCCGTCATCTCGTGGGACCAACCCGACACGAGCGTCGTAATCAGCAAACCAGCGATAAGGAAGTGACGCTCCACCCATTGCGGCATCAAGGTCGAACAGCACTGGCAGATCAAACACGAGGGCGTACCGTTCGGTAATTGCAATGTCGTGAATCATTGGCCCGCCAGGAAGCTCGATGTCCTGGGTGCGTCGAACCTTGCCATCGGTGCCAACGACGAGATATTGCACCTGGTTACCCCAACCCCACCAGTACGTCATGACGTGCAGTTCTCCCGAAAGTGGATCGCGCTTTGGGTGAGCCGAAAATGCGTAGGGAAGGGTGCCGTTGAGATTTGAGATGGCACGCGTGTTGAGTTCAGAGTCCATCTCAACCGGGGGAGCACCGGCTTCGACACAGGCCAACAACTGACCCGCATGCGCAACGATGTTCGTATTCGCCGAGAAACTCATGTGATCCGCCGGCCAGGGGTTCGGTGGTGCATCTTCGTCAAGCACGGTCGCAACATCGGCACTTCGAACCCAACGATTGCGATACCACTGTGCCTTGCCATCTTCGAGACGTAGGCCGTGCACCATGCCGGTGCCGGTGAACCAGTGGTACTTCTCGGGGTCGGGAGGGGTAACTGGGTTGGGCCCATTGCGCACGTAGACACCGTCGAGTTCTGGGGGAAGTTGACCCGAGACCTTCAAGTCAAACTCGGTGAGTTCACGATCAACGGGTGCCATATTCCCGCGGAGAAATGGATTTGATGACATTCGGAAAGTCTGGCCGTTGGTCGAAGCGCGGTCAACTTCCGCATTACCGTGCCTGTATGTCGTCAACTGAGCGTCAACATCACCTAGATGCCGTTCGTGCCTTTGCGATGTTGCTCGGCATCGTGCTTCATGCCTCACTTTCGTATTTCGATAGCGGATGGGCAGTGAATGATGGGGTTGATTCAGGGTTCTTTGCAGTGTTGCTGATCGCAATTCATGGCTTCCGAATGCCGTTGTTTTTCCTGTTGAGTGGTTATTTCACTGCGCTTCTCGTGCAACGCCGGGGCATTGCACAAACTGCGAAGAATCGGCTGCTTCGCATCACCATCCCTCTGGCAATTGGTGCGGTCACGATCGTTCCCCTCACCACGCTCACCGGCTCATGGGCTTCGAGTAACGATGGTGATGATGTCAGTACCGGTGAGGTTGAACGACCGAGCGTATGGCCAGGGGTGATTTACGGCGATGTGAACGTCGTTAGTGCCGCACTTGTCGATGGAGCTGATCCAGTTGAAGTGGGCTCAGATGGAAGTCTTCCGGCGTACTTCGCAGTGATGGTGGGTGACATTGATGTAGTGGCAACCCTTCATGAAGCGGGAGCAGACCTCAGTACGCCGAATATCGATGGCACCATGCCGCTGTCTCTTGCTGTGTGGGCAGGTCACAGTGACATTGCAGAATTCATTTTCTCGACCGCTGGCTCAGAAGGTGTCGACGAGATTCCGCGTGAAAACGGTAAGCGCAATTGGGAAAAGATCACATGGTTTGGCGACGGGGAGAACGATTCGAAGGCCATTGTTGAAGCGGTTCGTCAGGCAGTTCCGAACCCATCTGCGCCCAGCACCATCAATCGTTCCCTTGAGCCTTGGGATACCGGATTACACCACCTGTGGTTTTTGTGGCACTTGACGCTGATCGCAGGAGGCTATTTGCTACTCACCCAACTTCGGGGAGCACGAACGTGGCGACCGCTTCCTGTCTGGGTGGTGGCACCGAGCGCGTTCATCGCGACGGCCTGGCTGCAAATATCAATGTGGTCGTTTGGCCCCGACACCAGCACGTCGCTCATTCCCGCAGGGCGTGTAGTCGCCTACTACGCTTTCTTTTTCGCTGTGGGTGTGGCGTCGTATTCCGTCAGGGCCAACGGCAAAAACTGGATGTCGCAGCTCTCTAGGGCATGGGTGCCAGGCGTTGCGCTCACTGCGGCATTAGGCGGCGTGTTGTGGGCTGCTCTTGATGCTGCATACGGAGATGCCCCGAATGAGACATTGGCGGGTGTGCTCCAGGCCATCTACACCTGGCTCATGATTGCGGGTGTCATCAGCCTCGCATCTATCTTGCTCAACACATCTCGCCGATGGATTCGGTTCGTTTCCGATTCGGCGTATTGGTTGTATCTCGCCCATCTCCCGCTCGTGCTCATCGGGCAACGATGGCTTCAAGACGTCAACTGGCCGATAGGGCTTGAGTTTCTCCTTCTCGTGTCAACACTCACAGTGGTGCTGCTCATCTCGTATCGCTGGCTGATTCGACCAACTCCGATCGGATGGCTGTTAAATGGCCGACCCAAAGACCATCAGGCTCGGTAGCGACACCCAATTTCGATCTGTGAACATTCGGGTGCTCTGCGATCGATAGCCCCGTCAGGTTGCGCGAGGAGTTCGAATGGCGGGCATCCACCGTTGCCCAGCGGTGTCGTTGACACGTTGAAGAATGGCTGACTCATGAACTTCTATTGCCTCGCAAAAGCGACGGGTGGAGTCGTCTCCAACCGCCATCCATGCAGGCGAGGTGAGTTCATCTGTCTGTTGTTCAATCGCATAACGGGCTGCCCGCCCATCATCGGTGATCTGTTGCTGAAGAGCCCAGCCTTTGCTTGCGAGCCGTTCCCAGCCGTGAGCGATCGCGTCGTCATCCCAGCCGCGACTACGGGCAATCCATTCCTCACCGCCATATTCGTCGCGATCGACCATCGCCGAATGAAGCAGCCCAACCTCCACAGCATTGAGATCATGGGCTGCGCAGATCGCCCAGTGCACATCACCCCGTAACTCGCGTAAGCAATTTGCTGCTCGCCACGCAGAGAGTGCCGGGTCAGATGGTCGTGGTTCTGCTCGATGCGCAGCAAACATCGGTCTGAACTCGCCGCCGACTGCATCGACACCCCTCCACAGATTGGAGGAAAGAGGCGCTAGTTCAGCCGCAAGCCCGGGAGCGACCTCGTCTAGTCCGGCGGCAACTGACGCATCGAGCACTCGCATGGTTTCATCGGAACTTGTTGCTGAACGCACGAGGTTGAGCACCATGGCTATGACGTCTGGGTGGATCGAATACGTCGTCGAGGCGACCGCTGCCGGACTCATGTCACCGAGCGGAGCAACCCGCCACGCAATGAGCCAACCGGTGCCATTTGGAACGCCGAGTTCCGCGAAACGGGCAATGGCAGCGGGATCCCACATCAACCACGCAACGAGGTGATGCCCTGCTCGACCAGCGCGAGCCGTCAGTTCATTCCAGTTCGTCATTCGATTGCCTCAAGCATGAGGTGAGCCACCTTTTCTGCAGCATTCTGGTTCTGGCCGGTGACGATATTTCCGTCGACGACCCAGTGGTTCGCAAGGAAGTCCCGGCGACGGTGTGTGCTTTCAAAGACCGCTCCGGCATTACGTAATTCGCGTTCGGGATGTTGAGGTGTTGAAGTAATCCCAAGCTCCTGCACCTGTTTGTCGGTAACTGCGGTCAGCCGGCGGCCCGCAACGAGAGGGGACCCATCGGGATTCTTCGCATGCAAGAACCCGAGCGGCCCATGACAGACCCCGCCGAGAATGGCGCCGTTGGCATTGGCCTTGGTCACTTGCTCGCCGATAACAGTTGATGTGCCGAGATCAAATGCAGCTCCCCAACCGCCAGCAAAGTAGATGAGGTCAAATTGTGAAATATCGAGATCACCGACGGCACGCGATGACGTCAGCGCAGCCTTCAACGATGGGTCACCGAGCATGCGGTCATCAGCAGAGGTCCGCAGTGCAGGCTTCAGCGATAACGGGTCGACGGGAATTTCGCCACCGAGTGGGCTCGCAACTGTGACGGTCATGCCAGCATCCACAAATTCGTAATACGGAACCGTGAGTTCGCTTGCGAATACACCTGTTGGGCGTCCAACCCCGAGAGTGCCATGGTTGGTGGCGATGACAAGCGCATGACGGCCAGTGAGATCAACATTTACCTCGGACGCAATCTCCGGGTGTAGCCCCGCGCGTTGCAAGGCGCGTCGCACCAGTCGAGCAGGCGGTGGAATTGAAGGTCGCGGTCCTGAACGTCGCTCGGCAATTCTTTTTCTGACTTGTTGCGGAACTCGAGTCTTCACGGCCTGCTGGATCACTGGTCGTGGTGGGAGCAATGGCACCTTGTCAATCGACGTGATGTTGCTCGTTACGTACGGCCACGGAGCGTTCCGCGGAGGTAGACACCGTTCACGTTCCGCATCGAGTCGTTCTCTCATCACTGCGAACACGCCCGCTGCAGAGTCAACGTTCCAGCGGTTCACCATTTCGACGGGGTCGCCATCGAGGTCGTACAACTCCCACTGGTCTGACAAGACGGTCGTTCGGTAACGAGGCCCACCCATGCCGTCGCTTGCCAGCTGTCGAATGTGTGGTTCTGTCCACGTCGCAGGATCATCGAAGGTACGCACGAGCTTCCAAAGGTGCCCGCCCCCACCTGGTGCGTCACTGTCGTCAACCCGGCCGACGATGCCCTCGAAGTTGGTTGCGACATGAGCAGCAACATTGATGCGCAGAGGTCCGGCGGTTTCACCGCCGTTATTTTGAGCACGAGCAGCACCGCTTGCACCAGTGTCGCCTTCAGGCATGTTGTCTCGGGTCATGATGTACACCGATCGGTGCTCATCCTCCTCAGTGCCGTCGACAACTGGCATGAGATTGCGGCCAGGGAGTGGGTGTACCTCACTGAACGAAGAACGAAGCTCATCAGCGGTGGCCTGTTCATCAATCCCTGCGGCTGATAACAGTGTTGGAACGAGGTCGACGTGAGAAGTGGGTGACGAAACCGATCGTTGAGATGTCGCTCGAGATCCAATCCGGGCAATGGAAAATGGCACTCGTGTTGACTCGTCATACAACTGAAACCATTTCTGGTGAAGTCCACCATGGGACCCAAGAAGTTCGCCATGGTCAGATGTCCGAACGATGACGGTGTCGGTCGCTGCGTTGTCGGTGATTGCAGCTCGCACGAGGTCAACCGGCTGGTCTACCGCTTCGTGGAGTCGGTAATACAGATTTCGGTAGTCCTGAAGGTTCTTTTGATAGACCGGAGCAACGAGACCATACGGCCCATAACACGACGGGTAGGCGGCGCGATACGCGACCTGTGCTGCCGGTTTGTGACGCAGATCTTCGAAATCTGATGGCGACAGAGGCACGTCGGGCACCTCGATGTCATCGAGATCGCTTGGCATTCCGCGTTGAATCCACAGAGGGAACAGCACGATGTCATGCGGATTAACAAAACTTGCGACCAACAGAAAGGGTCTGAGGGCGTCAGGGTCACCATTTCGACGCCGTTCATACCGATCATTGAGCCAACGGACGACTCGGGCTGCGATCAGCGGGTCGCGGGCGAGACCGCAATTCGCGAACAGCCCTCCGTGCGGCTCAGGCCCAACCCAGCCAGAAAAGCCAAATGGTTCGAGAGGGTTCGCATCGAGGTAGCGATCGACGTTGTCATGAAGTATCTCGCCTTCAGCGGTGTTCGTCGGAAGCGGTTCTCCCTTGTCGTCGAGCAGGTCGGCATGAGTGATGTGCCATTTCCCGTCGTAGTGGGTGTCATAGCCGGCCGCTCGGAACCAATGACCGAGAGTGGGTACCTCGCCTTCCCGAAGCCATCGCATGCGTGAATCGTCTGCCATCTTGCCGAGACCATCGGTTTGAGTGACACCGTGTACGTCGGGATACTGGCCGGTGAACAACGTTGGTCGGCTCGGAACGCAGGCCAATGAGCCGGTGTAGTGCCGGTTGAACGACACTGCATGTTCGTTGAACCACCGTGACCCGTTGAGCGTGGAACGCCAGTCGGTGAGTTCGGCAGATTCGTACGGGGGAGCTGCTCGTTCCTCATCGGTCATGATGATGATGACGTCGGGTTGTGTTGTCATTGTGCGACCTTCTTGCCTCGGTTTGCTGCCTCCTGTCGGAGACCAGTTGTCATGAATCGTGCCGCGAGCGACATGCGCTCAAGTGCCTTAGCTGCGGCAAAGCGTTTAGCCGGGTTGCGAGATGACGGGATTTCGGTCGAAATCGTGACGCGAGTCCCTTTAGGTGATGGTTGAAGCGTCCAGGTTGTCGTCGCGATCCCGACGATGGGAGGCATTCCTTCGATGGTGTACGCAAGTCGTCGCTGCGGTTCCCATACCGTCACCGTTTCAATAAGTGCTTGTTGCGCAATTTGTACTCGTCTTGCGGCTCCCACACCCGAGGTTTCTTGAGTGATCAAGCATGAGTGTTGGATCATTGGCACCCACATTGAAATTGCTGGAAAGTCGGCCAAGATGGCCCAGACGTCGTCAGTAGGTGCGTTGATCGTGATGTCCATTGAGATTGCAGCCATGAGTGACCTCATTTTTCGCAGAGTGAAAGTAGTGAGAGTAATACTCTCAAAAGTAGTTAGCAAGAGCTTGCCCGCTCAGTGAGCAGTTGATTCCACCAGCCGTTCAGGCGCCCTTACCGTGGCGACTAGCGTCATAGTATGCGAGTCAATGCCCGGGTTCCGCAGGAATACAACCGAATCAATCTTGAACCGATCTCGGGTGCGTTAGGTGCCATCGTTCACGGTGTTGACATGAGGGAACTCGATGATGAAATGATCACCGAACTTCACCAAGCGTGGATGGATCACAAGGTGCTCTTCTTTCGAAACCAAGAGCTGACTTCAGCGCAACATGTCGAATATGGGAAAGCATTTGGCGAACTCGAAATTCATCCATTCACGAGCAACCTCGAGGAACAGCCCGAGATCATCGTGTTGGAGTCCACTCCAGAAAATTTTGTTGCCGCAGAGTCATGGCATTCTGATGTGACGTTTCGTGAGTGCCCGCCAAAGGGCTCAGTGCTCGTCGGGCGGGTTTTGCCACCATATGGCGGAGACACAGCATGGGCAGATATGCAACTCGCGTACGAACGACTTCCTGATGGCCTAAAGGAACAAATCGAAGGCCTTTACGCAATCCATTCATACGAGAAGGTATTCGGTGCTAACCGCACCGGCCATCGACATGCAGTGGATGAAGTCGTGGAAAAAGCGAAAGAGCAGTACCCGCCACAGCGGCACCCGATCGTTCGAACGCACCCCGAAACTGGGATTAAATCTCTCTTCATCAACCGCAACTTCGTGACGGGCATCGACGGAATGACCCAAGATGAATCCCGTTGGCTTCGCCACCGGCTGTACGAGCAGGTGAATCGACTCGAGATCACCTGTCGGTTCCGTTGGCAGCCGGGCAGCGTTGCCCAATGGGACAACCGGTGCACACAGCATTACGCAATTCCCGATTACGGCGGTTTCCATCGAAGGATGGAGCGAGTGACGATGATCGGAGATCGTCCGCGGTAATCGACACCTAGTCGCCAATTCTTTTCGCCGTCGATAGAACATTGGGGTGGTTCAACCACTCGCACCCCTCAAGATTCCCGACCCAAACGCGGCTCGCCGTCGACTAATCGTCGTTTCGGTGTTAGTGGTGACGTTCGTTGTTGGCCTTGTCGCATGGTCATTGCGGGGCACCTTCCCGGAGGCAGTTGTCGATACCACCTCGACAAGTCAGGTGGAGGAAGACACCACGACGACCACAGTTGCTGAGGCGACAATTACCGACACCGCATGCACCATTAGTGAATTTGAAATCTCCCTCGGAGACATTGGTGAATCGGTGAGATGCGCGCAGATTGCACTTGTTGCTGCGGGGTACAGCAACGTGGAGATCACCGGAGTGTTCGATGAGGAAACCGATGAGGCCACCCGAGAATTCCAAACAGACTTAGAGCTCTACGTCGATGGCATTATCAGCAAAGTGACCGCCACTGAGCTTGGTGTGTGGCCGGGCCTTGAGGCATTCATTGTTCGAACCCCAGCCCCTGCACCGGGTGCGGTTGACTTAATTGGTATGCCGCTTTCACCCGTGGCATCAACAGGGAGTGACGCACCTGAACTTCCTGAAGATGCGGGGCAAGGCACCGGCAAGCGAGTCGTGTACCAACGATCATCTCAGCGAGTGTGGGCAATCGATGATGATGAGCAGATTGTTCGCTCGTACCTCGTATCAGGTAGCCGTTACCGCAACGAGGTTCCCGGCTGGCACAAGGTCTACAGCCGGTCTGAAAGCGCCCTCGGGTGGGACTTACAAGCTGATCTTCCATACATGATTCGATATACCCAAACAGAGCGAGGTCATATTGGGTTCCACGCAATTCCGTCGTGGCGTGACTCCGACGAAAAATTGCAGACCATCGACGAACTGGGTCAACGGCTCTCAGGAGGCTGTACCCGTCAGGCACCTCAAGACGCAGAGTTTCTTTGGTCATTCGCCGACGTAGGCACCCGGGTGCTCGTGCTGTGAATCACCGATGACGAGTTAGCGTCCCAGACACGCGCTGACTCGAGCTCGCGGATCGGCAGCTCCGGCCAGGCCATGCTCGTTGCGAACGATGGCGTGCGCATGCCCAAATGTTGAATCCCACTCTGGTTGCAGGCGTATGCGATGACCGCGGGCAGTGAGGCGCTCCCGCCAGGTAGACGGCGAATGACCCTCGAGCAGCACTTGCTGATGTGACATGTCGTCCCACGTATCAAACCCAGAGGTCGGTCCGGCGAGAGCCCAGCGGGCGGCGTGAATTGCTTCTGCAGGCGACTGTTGATGTTGAAACAGGCGGGCTGCGATCTGCAGAAGGATTTGTGGCTGGGCATCCCCTCCCATTGTGCCGAACACCGACACAAACTCGCTGTCATGGGTTGCAAGTGCTGGCGACAAGGTGTGCGGGGGGCGCCGACCTGGCCCGAAGACCGCTGGATGACCGGGCTCAAGGGAAAACCCGAGCCCTCGATTATGCAGATTGATCTGAGTGTGTGATTCTGCAATCCAGCATCCAAACCCGGAGGCATTCGACTGGATAAGAGAGACCGCATACCCATCAGCCTCTGCGGTACAGAGATATGTCGTATCTCCATTTGTCGAGCGAACACCAATCTTGCTTGCCGCACTGACATTGAGCAGGTCTCGCCGCGCCGCGATGGCAGCAAGAAGTTCGGTGCCATCGGCGCGATCGCCTAAGACTTGAGGGCGATCAAATCCGGCGACCTTCGACGCCTCGATCGTGAGATGAGCCCAACGATCGTCATCGGTCTCTCCAAGGTCGATGCCGTCGAGCAACGATGCCGCTCCGAGCGTGAGGTAGCCCTGAGAGTTCGGAGGAATGGTGTGGAGGTCGACTCCAAAGGCTGAACTCGTGAGAGGTGTGACCCACTCAGCCGACGACTGTTCAAGATCACGATCATGAAACAGACCGTTGCCAAGCTCTTTTAGGCCCTGCCCAAATTCGCCGAGATAGAAACCATCACGTCCGCCAGATGCCACTGCTCGGAGTGCTCGCGCGACACCTGGGCGGCGTACAACTGCACCGACACTCGTCGCCTGCGACGACAGTTCGTGCAGTGCCTCGGCACCTCGGCTATCGAGTTGGCGAACTGCGCCAACGAGTAACGGGCTTGCAGGGAATCCATATTCGGCGAGATCGATTGCGGGTTGAATGACCTCGGCCAATGGCATCGATCCGAATCGCTCATTTAGTGCGACCCAGCCATCGATACATCCGGGCATGGTGACCACTCGAATGTCATGTCGAAATGGCAATGTTGTGAGGCCCTCGGCACGCAGTTGATCTGCATTGGCCCCCGAACCCGCTCGGCCACTGCTGTTTAGTGCATGCACTGAATGTCCATCGTGAATGAGAGCGAACAGGTCGCCGCCAAGGCCGCAGAGGTGCGGACAGGTGACGGCAATGGCGGCATTTGTTGCAATTGCGGCGTCAACTGCGTTTCCCCCCTTGTTGAAGATCACCTCTCCGGCACGGGCAGCGAGTTGGTCGGCTGAAGCGACGAGGTGGCGGGTTCCCCGTGTTGAACTCTGCGGTAAGGGGTTCATGCCGGCACCGTAGCGACCTAACCAGAATGATGGAGAGCCGGGATCCGAGCTCCACTGCAAGAAGTATTGAGCTCTCTCACTACGGTTCGGCTATGGATGTCGATTGCGGTGGCCCTCTCAAGGGCATCAAAGTTGTTGAACTTGGCGTATGGATTGCAGGTCCTTCAGCTGCCCTAATTTTGTGTGACTGGGGTGCTGACGTCGTCAAAATTGAGCCCAGTGCCGGTGATCCGAACCGTTCGTTCAAGTACATCTTTGGCGGTGATCCTGATACGAACCCGGTGTTTGAGCTCGATAATCGCGGCAAGCGCGGAATCTCGGCCGATATTTCGACCGATGATGGTCGGCAGGTCGTGCTCGACCTCCTAGCTGAGGCCGATGTGTTTATCAGTAACCTTCGGCCAGGTGCTCTCCGTCGCGCTGGCCTTGATGCTGAAACGATGCTGGAGAAGTTCCCTCAACTCGTTTATGGGCACATCACTGGCTACGGGCATCAAGGGCCAGATGCAGAGCGAGCGGCATACGATCTCGCGGCGTATTGGTCGCGCACTGGTATTGCACATTCCTTGTCGGTCCCGGGTGCTGGGTTGCCAATTCAGCGCGGTGGAATGGGTGATCATGCAACAGGTGTCGCTCTTGCCGGTGCGATCAGCGCTGCTCTCGTGCATCGTGAACGCACAGGTGAAGGCCAACTTGTGACGACCTCGCTTATGCGTCAAGGTCTGTATACCCTCGGCTTTGACCTCAATCTCAAACTCGACTGGGGACGGGTGGCACCGATCGCTGAGCGAGAGACGAATCCGAACCCGATGGCGAACAGTTATCGCACCGCAGATGATCGCTATCTGTGGCTGGTTGGGGTGACATCTGATCGACATTGGCCTCCGCTTGCCCGAGCGCTCGGAATCGACGATCTCATCGACGATGAGAGGTTTAACAGCGAGAGGGCTCGGTTTAAACACAGGGCGGAACTCATCAGGTTGCTTGATGAGGTATTCGCAACGTTCACGCTCGAACAGTGCGAGGCTGCGTTCGCTAACGAACCTGATGTGTTTTGGGCTCCGGTGAACAGCATTGACGACGTCGTGGAAGATCCGCAGTTCCGGCCATCTGGGGCAGTGGTAGATGTTCCAGAGCGCGATGGCGCCAGCAGCCGCGAGATGTTGGCGACGCCGGCAGATTTTTGGGGAACCCCGTGGAAGCCTCGCCGAGTTGCACCAGATATTGGTGAGCACACTGTCGAAGTGTTGAGAGAACTCGGTTATGACGACGATCGCATTGCCGACCTCGTCGAATCAGGAGCGGTCACCGCCTGGGAGCAATGACCACCCCGCCACCGATCGTCGATGAGCGAGGGGTGTCTCGTGAAGTTACGTTCGAAGGGCTCCGAGAAGTAGAGGTCGGTGAAATTCGGTTGCCTGAGCGTTGATGAGTTGTCGTTCAAGAATCTGTTGAAGTGTTGCTGCACCCTGTGGGATCGGATGATCAGCAAAAAATGACTGCACATCAGCGACATCGCCGCCCTCGGTGAGGAGTTTTACCGAGTCGACCATGCGAACAATGGTGTTCGTGGGGAATCGGTCATTCGCTTCCTGCCAGTGATCGGCGACGAATCGCCATGCCGCCGAACCGTTGGACTCATTTGCGATGCAGGCACGAAGCAAGAACGGTGCGTTTTGGGTGCGGACCTCAGATGACAGGGCAAGTTCGCATGTCTGGGCGATGAGCTCGGCGTCACGAAACTCGGCGAGAGCGTAGAGATTGCGGAGTTGCTCTTGAGGGGTTTGGGAGGTCCTGAAGCCATCGAGAAAACGCTGGTAGTCAGTGGTGTCGCCGCAACTGGCAACGACCGTTGTCGCAGCGGCGAGCAGTTCAGGATCGGCCGTTGAGGTAGCTGAATCGTTGACGATCTGACGACACTTTTCGATCGACGTGGAGTCGTTTCCGAGAAGGGCAACGGTCTTCATTAAGAGACCCCGAAGTGAGCCGACAAGATCGTCTTCATCTTTTGCAGGGGCACCGAGGCGCTGCAATGTGGGTTTGCAGAGATTACGGACAGTTTCTTCGAATAATGAGCGTTCGTCGGTGTCACCGATGATGTGAGAGATGAGGCGCAGGCCTGCGGTGATGCTTTGCCATACCGAAAGGGCATCTTCGTCTCGGAACTCGGTGAGCATGTCGAGAAGATCTGATGCGTCGAGGCGGCGCGCCGTAACTGCAGCAATTGCATCATCAACCAACGTGTAGCGCTCGAGCACATCGAGAGTTGGCAAGACCTTGCGAGTGATGCGCGACCGTAATTCGTTGTCGTATTCGATCCTTACAAAGGCGTGTCCGCCAGCGTTGACAATGACCGGCCCGTTGGTATTGACCTGCACTCGCTGTTCGTCTTCGCTCAGCAACAACGATGATGTGCCCGATGCTGTGCGATAGCTCAGAGGAACCATCCAGGTGGTGTCGTCAGAGCTGTCGAGAAATGAGAATTTTCGCTGTCGAACGACAAGCTCATCTCCATCAAGGGTCACCGAAATCACTGGGTAACCGGCTTGCCAAATCCATGAATCCATCGTGTCTCGAACTGGCTGACCCGAGGTTGACTCGAGCGCATCCCAAAGGTCAGAGGTTTCGGTATTTCCGTAGGCGTGTGCTTGAAGGTAGTGGCGCACACCATCGCGAAATTGCTCTTCGCCGAGGTGTTGTTCCAACATGCGAAGCAGAGCCCCACCTTTTTGGTAGGTGAGGACATCAAACATCCCTTCAGCGTCGGTGGGGGAATTGACTTCGAACTCTACAGGGCGGGTTGATGCCAGTGAGTCGGTTTCAAAGGCAACGCTTCTCTCTATTCCGAAGGTCAGCCAACGACCCCACTCAGGCTTAAAGGCGTTGCACGCAGCAATTTCCATGAACGTTGCAAAGGCTTCGTTGAGCCAGATGCCGTTCCACCAGCGCATGGTGACAAGGTCTCCGAACCACATATGGGCGAGTTCGTGTGCGACAACATCGGCAACGAGTTGTCGTTCAGGCTGTGTTGCATTGACCGGGTCAACGAGAAGGAGATTCTCTCTGAACGTGATGCACCCCAGATTCTCCATCGCTCCTGCGGCGAAATCGGGGAGTGCGAGCAGTTCAACCTTGTCGCCCGGATACGGAATGCCGTAGTAGTCCTGAAACCATTTCAAGCAGAACTCTGCGACGTCGAGTCCGAACTCGGTGAGATGCCCTTTACCTGGTGTGTGCACGAGCCGCAGCGGGATGCCGTCGACGTCACGCCATTCGGTGGCTTCAAGGGGTCCAACAACGAAGGCGACGAGATACGTGCTCATGATCATCGTGTCGGCAAATGTGATTGCAACGAGACCGTCCGCCCGCGGTTGACGTTTTACTTCGGGAGAGTTCGAAACCACAGTGTCATAGTCACGAACGACGAGTGTGATGCCGAACGTTGCTTTGAAATCGGGCTCATCCCAGCAGGGAAATGCTCGTCTGCAATCTGTCGATTGCATCTGTGTTGTGCCGATGACCTGTTCGATTCCCTCATCATTGGTGAACGACGACCGGTAGAAACCCCTCAACTTGTCATTGATGGTGCCGGTGAACGAAATGATCACCTGATGTTCACTCACGTCGAGTTCAGTCTCACTCGACAGTATGAGGCGTTCTGTTGAGGCATCGAGCGAGAAGGACACCGGTGCACCATCGATATCTGCAGAGATGATGTCGAGCTCGATTGCGTTAAGAAAGAGCGTCCGGTGCCCGGGCTCGGTGACGTCAACGTTGATCGTGACGTTACCAGTGAATGACGCTGACGGCAGATCAGGGGTGATGGTGATGTCGTAGCGCTGCGGAAGAGCAAAGCGCGGTAGTCGATGTGGGTCAGTCCAGGCGGTCGTCACGTCGCCGATGGTAGTGAGTGGTATTCCGTCATGGCAGACGGAGCCACTAGCGTCGAGCGAGTGGCTGAGCAACACACCTCCGAAGAGGCAACGTTTCATGTCGTTGGAATTGGGAATGCGCTCGTCGACGTCATCGCCCATGCAGATGAGGAGTTTCTCTCGGAGTACGAACTGGTGAGGGGTTCGATGACCCTTGTGGAGACCGACCGCGCGCTCGAGCTCTATCAAGCGATTGGCACGAAAGTTGAAATGAGCGGCGGATCTGCTGCGAACACCGTGTGTGGTGTTGCGAGCCTTGGAGGGACCGCTGCGTATGTAGGGAAAGTCTCAGATGATGACCTTGGCACGACCTTTGGACACGACCTTCGGGCAGTGGGGGTGCGGTTCGCTCCCGGCGGACGAGATAACGAGGTGCCGACCGGTCGTTGCGTGATCGTTGTGACCCCCGATGCTGAGCGTACGATGAACACGTTTCTTGGGGCTTCGAGTTTGCTTACTCCCGATGATGTTGATTTTGACCTCATTGCTAATGCCGAAGTGCTCTACATGGAGGGTTACCTCTTCGATCGAGATGACGCAAAAGCCGCTTTCCGCGCCGCTGCCGTTCACGCTCATCGTCATGGGCGCATGGTGTCGCTCACCCTGTCAGACTCGTTTTGTGTCGGACGACATCGAGACGACTTCCGACGACTCGTCATCGACGAGGTCGACATCCTGTTTGGAAATGCCGAGGAACTGGTATCGCTCTACGAAACCGACACATTTGCTGAGGCGGTGACTGCGGTTCGAGCCGACTGCCCGATCGCAGTGGTGACGATGGGCGAGCGCGGATCGCTGGTCATCACCCCATCGGAGGTGATCGAGTCGTCCGCGCATCCAGTTTCTCATGTCGTCGATACAACTGGTGCTGGCGATCTTTTTGCGGCAGGGTTCCTCTTTGCGTACACCCGCGGGGACGATCTTGCAGAATGCGCCCGAATCGGTGGTATCGCAGCTGCTGAAGTCATCGCCCATGTCGGTCCGCGTCCGCTCGTCGAGTTGCGTACGCTACTTACGTGACCTCATTCGCAGAGCTGGCCACGGCCTGGCTCAATGCCGAGCCGGACGACGACGTTCGTGGCGAATTACAAGCCCTCATCGATGGTGATCCAGAGGTGCTTGCAACACGATTTTCTGGTCGTCTGATGTTCGGCACTGCAGGTCTTCGAGCCGAAGTTGGGGCAGGGCCACTGCGCATGAATCGGCTCGTCGTCCGTCAAGCGGCGGCAGGGCTCGCTGATTGGCTCCTTGCCCACGTCGATGACGCGTCACACCGAGGGGTCGTCATTGGCTACGACGCGAGGCGTAAATCGGAGTTGTTCGCTCTCGACACCGCATATGTTCTTGCTGCTCGAGGCATTCGCTCAATGGTCTTCAGTTCTGTCGTGCCAACTCCAGTACTTGCATGGTCGATTACCGAACTGGGTGCAGCGTCAGGTGTGATGGTCACCGCGTCCCATAACCCTCCAGCCGACAATGGGTACAAGGTGTACCTCGATTCAGGGGCGCAGATCGTGAACCCGATCGATGAAGAGATTGCGATGTGCATCGCAGATATTGACCCGCTGTCGGTTGAACTTGTTGAACCTGATTCAGTGTTAGTCAAGATGCTTGATGATGAACCTCGGCAGCGCTACCTCGGCGCAGTCGGGAACGTTCTTCATGCCGCCGATACCGAACCGATACGAGTTGCGTACACACCGTTGCATGGGGTGGGCGGTGCGACGCTGGTTGAGGCCTTCGCACACTGTGGGCTTGGCATTCCAGAGATCGTGGAAGAACAATTCGAACCTGACGGCTCATTCCCGACGGTGCCATTTCCAAATCCAGAAGAAGTCGGAGCGATGGATGCGGTGATCGAGCTTGCGCAGCGAGCGCACTGTGATCTCGCTCTCGCTCACGACCCTGACGCTGACCGACTAGGGGTTGCAATTCCCGCCGCTTCGGGTTGGCGTCGGCTAAGTGGTGACGAGATCGGCTGGCTGCTCGCAGACCACATTCTGTCGAACACTGAGGGCGATGAGCGGATGGTCGTCACCACGCTCGTGTCATCATCGCTGTTATCGGTGATGGCCGCCGATTACGGCGTGCACGCCGAGGAGACCTTCACCGGTTTCAAATGGATCGGCCGTACCATTATTGAGAACCCTGACCGACGATTTATGTTCGGCTACGAGCAGGCTCTCGGCTACCTCGTTGCGCAACGCCCGCTCGATAAAGATGGAATTACCGCTGCGGTCGTGATGGTTGAGGTAGCTGCATGCGCAGCATCAGATGGAACGTCGATCGAAGGGCGCCTCGAATCTCTCGTGGAGCGGTACGGGCGATACGTCACCGGTGAGCGTTCAATCAAAATGGATCCTGCGCTGAGCAGCAAGGTGGTGCAACGTTTACAGGCCGAACCACCGCCCGATATCGGTGGGGTCGCCGTGGACACAGTGACCGAATTCCCCGAGGCTGGGCTGCTTCGCATCGAACTTATTGATGGCACGCGTCTTCAGGTTCGACCCAGCGGCACCGAGTCCAAGATCAAGCTATACGGAGAGGCGGTCGATGGTGACCCAGCCGAAGGTCTCGACCAGCTTGCAGAGGTGCTCGCTGAGATCGCGCTTCGTGCGTTGCGTAGCTAGTTGCGAGGTTCGCCGAACAGGCGATCGCCTGCATCACCAAGCCCCGGAACGATGTATGCCTGCTCATTGAGGTGCGAATCAATGGCGCCCGTCACGATGTGAACGTTCCAGCGGTCGTTGACGTGGGCTCGCACCGCCTCGATACCTTCCGGGGCGGCGATTGCACAAACCACAGTGATCGCTCCCTTCACTTGGCGATTGGCGATGAGATCGATGACGTGATTCAGTGAGCCACCAGTCGCAAGCATTGGGTCGACGATGATCACGGGGCGATCGCCAATGTCAGCTGGCAGTTTGTCGGTATAAAGCTCTGGCTCGAAGGTTGTTTCGTTTCTCGTCACCCCAACAAACCCGAGATCTGCATTATCGAGCACATGATGTACCGACGTTACGAATCCGAGTCCAGCGCGAAGAATTGGAACGACCAGCGGTACCTCAGCGAGGACCTGCTGTTGGGTTTCGGTTAGTGGGGTAGTGATCTTCTGCGAACGTGTCGGCAAGTCTTTCGTGGCCTCTGCCAGCAAGATGATGCCAAGTCGGTTGAGGTGAGCTCTGAAGTTTGCGTTCGATGTCTCGACCGAACGCATACGAGCAAGTGCATCATTGACAATCGGGTGGTCAACCTCGGTGACGGTGAGGGTCATGTCGATCCTCCAGACTGCTCAGCGACGAGATTCGCGTAGCCCGGCTTGATGATGTTGTTGATGATGTGCAGCCGCTCAGGGAAGTCGGTGAACGCGCTCTTCATTGCATTAATAGTGAGCCACTGCATATCGGCAAGATCGGTTTCGAAGGCCTCTGAAAGCTGGACAAATTCGTGACTCATCGAGGTATTCGACATGAGACGATTGTCGGTGTTCACCGTCACTCTGAATCGCAGATCTCGCAAGAGGCCGATTGGGTGCGAGGCGATGTCAGCGCAGACACCCGTGTTGACATTTGACGTGGGACAAAGTTCGAGGGGAATTCGGCGGTCTCGAACGAACTCGGCGAGGCGGCCGAGTTCCCATCCGCGATCAGTTTTCGTAATGTCATCGACGATCCGAACGCCATGGCCAAGGCGAGCAGCACCGCAGTATTGAAGTGCTTCCCAAATGCTCGGCAGCCCAAAGGCTTCACCGGCGTGAATTGTCGAGTGAAAGTTTTCGCGCATCACATACTGGAATGCGTCAAGGTGGCGTGATGGTGGGTGGCCTGCCTCGGCGCCGGCAATGTCGAAGCCGACGACCCCAGCGTCACGCCATTTTACTGCGAGGTGGGCAATATCGAGGCTGTGAGCCGCAGTTCTCATTGCGCAGAGGATGACCTTGATGACGATGCCAGTCTCTTGCTCTGCTCGTTGGAAACCATCGATCGTCGCAGCGACGACCTCATCGAGTGAAAGCCCTGCCTCTACGTTCAACTCTGGGGCGTAGCGAACCTCGGCATAGACAACGCCGTCGTCGGCGAGGTCGATACCGCATTCGTATGCGACGCGCTCGAGGGCGTCACGGTGTTGCATAACGCCAACGGTGTGCGCAAAGGTCTCCAAATACAGCACCAGGTCGTTCCGCTTTGCACCACGGTTGAACCACGTTGCAAGATCAGAGGGGTCATGGGTCGGTAGTCCCTCGTAGCCAAACTCCTCAGCAAGCTCAACGACCGTCTCGGTGCGGAGCCCACCGTCAAGGTGGTCATGGAGCAGCACCTTCGGAGCGCGAACCGCAATGTCAGATGAAAGAGAACTCATTGACGATCACTGCGATCGAGCCGGCGCAATGGCATATCTGCCGGCCGTTGCAACCAATTCCAATCCGGATACTTCGCTGAGGCAGAGATGCAATGCAAGGTGTACGCATGACGGCTCACCGGTGACCTGTTGACGTCACTCCAATGGGGAAGTTTCCCATTGAGAATCACCATGGTTCCCGCGGGGACCTCCAGCGGTACTAGGTCTTTTGCCAGATCTGGAAGCGGTGTCTCATCTAGATCCTCAAAGACAGTGCCCTCATCGTCAGACCCCACGCGGCGAAAGACTTTCCGCAGCGGAGGCTTGTGGCCGCCGGGAGCGGCCCAGAGGCAACCGTTGTCAATGGTGGCATCTTCGACCGCGAACCAGAATCCGGTGACCGTGAGCGGGTCGGTGTAGAGGAAGGTGCCGTCTTGGTGGCAACTCACTTCGCCGCCGATGCCCGGCTGCTTAAAGATGTACATGCTCTGTAATGCAAGAGCATCAGTCATTCCGATATCGGCCGCCACCTGGGAAAGATCTGAGGTATAGGTCGCGTGCTCAAACGCATCATCGAGGTCGTGTTGTGCGTGACCGATCTTGTTGACGCTGAGTTCTTTCGCCTGCCGAAGCTCACCGCGTTCGTCGAATGCTTCTTCTTCGAAAAAACACCAAATACGACCACCTGACGACAAGAACTCATGGTTGGAGACTCGCTCTTGCTCTTCGGTGGTGAACACAGTGTTTTCACCAGACGGCTCCCAGTTGTTGACGAGGTCAATTGCCCGCTCGCGAATCGATGCTCGGGTCTCCGAACCCATGAAGTCGGGCACAGTAAGGAAGCCGTTGCGTTCAAACGACGCAATTTGTTCGTCGGAGAGCAAAGCTGACATACCTTGAGCGTACGCCGGTCACGAGGGCTTGACGAGATCAGCCGTTGGCAAGTGATGAATATGCAGGAGCGACGATGTTGTTAATGATGTGTTGACGCTCGGTGAGAGGGGCAAACCCAGACGAAATGGCATTGGTTACGAGTCGCTCAATGTCTGCCCAAGAGAGTTGGTGGGCGTGATGCAGTGCAACGAGCTCGCTTGACGGGCTTACATCGCTCATCAAACGATTGTCGGTGTTTACTCCGACGTTGAAGCCCGCGCGCATGAATGGAATGACCGGATGTTCAGCCACAGAGTTAACGGCACCAATTTGGGTGTTACATGTTGGCGCCATTTCAAGGTGTATCTGCCGGTCACGGATAAACGATGCGAGTGGGCCCAAGACGAGTTCACCGTTGTCGAGTCGGGTGTCTCTGTCGAGTCGAACTCCGTGCCCGATGCGGTGAGCGCCATGGGCAAGTGCGTCAGAAATTAACTCGAGGTCAGGTGGCTCACTTGCATGAATCGTCACATTAATATGACGTTGGCGGGCGATGGCGAGAGCGTCCGCGTGCAGCGACGGAGGCCAACCGGTTTCGGCACCGGCAAGGTCGAAGGCAACAACCTTGCTCTCTGTGGAGCGGTAATGGTCAACAAATTTGACCACCTCGACGGAGCGACGTTCGGTGCGCATGGCGCACACGATGAGATTTGCCGAGATTGAGAGGCCCTTCTCGTGGGCTGAGGTTTCTGCTCGTCGAAAGCCGGCGCAGATCGCCTCGGTCGAAGCTTCGAACGGCATGTCGTGCAATTCTGGAGCGAAACGAATTTCGGCGTAGACGACCCCGTCGTTGGCGAGGTCTTCGACGGCTTCGAATGCCACTCGTTCGATATACGCGGGGTCTTGCATGACCGCCAACGTGTGTTCGAATGTTGCGAGATACTTCAGGAGGTCTTTTGCAGCGGCTCCAGCGGTGAACCACGCTTGAAGATCATCGGGGTCGGTTGTCGGTAGTCGAGGTGTCCAACCAATGGCCTCGGATAATTCAAGGATGGTTTCGATTCGTAAGCCGCCGTCGAGATGGTCGTGTAGCAGTGCTTTTGGCACAGAGACAATGGCGTCTGACGTTACGTCAACTGCCATCAGTGGGCCCCGCCAGGTCGGTAGGGCACACCCGCTTTCGCTGGTGGCCGCAAACGTTGACTCGCTGTGGCAAGCACGATGAGCGTGATCACGTAGGGCAGAGATTGAGTGAGCGACTCGGGAACTTCGTCAACGGTCAGATACGCAATAAGCGCAATCACCGATATTCCGATGCCGGTTGTTCCTCGCCGCATTTGTCGTTGTAACAGCGAGATGAGACCGACGATTGCACTCACGAAGAAAATGAAGAGGAACAGCCCGGTAATTGATCCGCCAGCGACAAGCTTGATGCCCTCCGAATAGCCAAATACGGCTGCTCCACCGAGAATTCCGCTGGGTCGCCAGTTACCGAAGATCATGGTTGCAAGTCCTATAAAGCCTCGGCCTGCGGTCTGGCCTTGCCGGTAATACGACGATGAGATGATCGAGAGGAAGCCTCCACCAAGTCCGGCAAATCCTCCGCTGATGAGGAGTGCTATGTAGCGAACCCGAATGACATTCACTCCGAGTGACTCTGCGGCTTCGGGTGCCTCTCCCGATGACCGCAGTCGCAACCCAAAACTGGTGCGCCACAAGACCCACGCAGAAAGGGGGATGAGGAGTAGCGCGATGAGTGAGGCGAGCGACAATCCCGACATGAGTCCGCGCGTCATGCCTGCAAGGTCGGCAATAAGGAACCATCCTCGTTCTTCGAGCCATCCAAGAGCGTCAGGTGTTGACGATGAACCAACAGGTCCACCTGCAAGGAATGGAACATCGACTTTTGGTATCGCTGAAGATTGTGGGGGTGACTGGCTGATACCGCCTTGGGGCTGTCCGACGAAGACCAATTCGCTGAGGTACCTGACGCCGAAGAAAGCCAGCAAGTTCATGACGACGCCTGAGATCACTTGGTCGATGTTGAACCGAATTGTGGCGATCGCATGGATGAGACCGCCGAGCGCTCCGCCAAAGATCGCAAAGAGAAAGCCGATCCATGGTCCGTATTTCCAGGCACCAAATGCGCCAAACCAGGTACCGAGGATCATCATTCCTTCGATACCAATGTTGAGAATGCCAACACGCTCAGCCCAGAGTCCTGCGAGTCCGGCGAGCATGATCGGCACGGTGAGACGTAGTGCGGCTCCGATGGTTCCTGACGAGGTGAGGTTGTCGAACCCAGTCCATAGTCGGGTCACCGACATCACGGCCACCAGGGACAACCCGATGGAGAGGAGACGGATCCGCGGTGAGAGAGCGATATTAGTGGGTGGCGTAGAGATTGATGTGGTGCTCATGCTCCACTCCCTGCTGCGAGTTCGGCTCGCGCTCGTTCAGCGGTCTTGATGTTCGTTCTTCGGACTGCGGCTTCGTTCACGATCACGACGGTGAGCACGATGATGGCCTGCATCACCTTGACGATTGAGTTTGGTACGTCCGCAAGCTGAAGTTGGGCAGATGTTGAGTCGAGGAAGCCAAAGAGCAATGCTGCGATCACGATGCCGACCGGGTGATTTCTGCCAAGAAGCGCGACGGTGATTCCTGCGAACCCGAGTTGGATTGGGGTAGCACTTGGGCCGTAGGCGTGGGTTTCACCGAGAACGCTTTGCATTGCAACAAGGCCGGCGACGGCGCCTGAGAGCAGCAATGCGATAACGGTCATTTTCGGTGCGCTGATTCCTGCAGTTGAGGCGGCGGTCGCGTTGTAACCCGAGGCACGAAGTTTGAAACCAAATTTGCTCCGGTACACCACCACCCAGAAAATGGCCACGACGACGAGAGCGATAATGAACATCGAGTTGAGCCGTCCCTCAACGAGGTCGGGTAGCCGTCCAGATTCTTCGATGATCGTTGTCTTGATGTTGAGTCCTTCAACAGAGTCATCGCGAAAGAAGCTATTGAATATCCACTGGATAAATGAGAGCGCTATGTAGTTCAACATGATAGTCGAAATGACTTCGTGGATGTTCTTGCGGACTTTGAGGAATGCGGAGATGCCTGCCCACGCAGCGCCGGAGATCAACGCGACTGCGAGGATTGCGGCGACGTGAAGTGGCCCTGGAAGACTGATATGGCTTCCTGCCTCAGCTGCCATCAGTGCAGCAAAGAGGTATTGACCTTCGACACCGATATTAAAGAGGTTCATTTTGAAGCCGATGGCCACAGCGGTTGCGGAGAAGATGAGTGGTGTGGCCCTGCGCATCATCTCCAACAATTTGTCGGTGTTCTGGGCGGTGTCGGTGAGGATCGTAAACGCAGTGACTGGGTCTTTCCCGGTGATGAACAGCATGACCGCCGAAATCCCAAGAGCGATGATGACAGCAAGAAGCGAACTTGCGAGCGTTGTGCCAGAGGTGCGTAACCCTGAAGCCCGAGAGGGGGTCAGGATCTTGGCTAACGGGCCTGACGAGGCAGTTGCCGTCTCGGTCATGATGCGACCTCTTCATGTGCGCCTGTCATGTAGCTACCCAGCTCGCTTGCGGTGATGTCATCTGGGTTCAGTGTTGCGGTGATTCGTCCGTCAAACATCACCGCGATTGAGTCGGAAAGCCCCAACAGCTCTTCAAGGTCGGCTGAGACGAGAAGAACGGCCATGCCGTTGTCACGGGCTCGCCGAATTTCGTCCCACACCGCAGCTTGCGCACCAACGTCGATGCCGCGAGTCGGGTGAGCGGCGACGAGAACCCCGGGGTTAGTCGTCAGTGTGCGACCAACGATGAGTTTCTGTTGGTTGCCGCCTGAGAGCGCAAACGCCGGCGTTGTCTCATTCGGAGTAAGCACTCCAAAGCGCTTGATGATGTCGACGGTGTACGCCCGGATCGATGCTGCGTTGACGAGCGGTCCTCTTCCAAACTGATCTTCATCTTCTCGCCCAAGCAATATGTTTTCCCAGAGCGGAGCGTTCAGCATGAGCCCCTCTCGGTGACGGTCAAACGGGATGTAGGCAAGGCCAGCATCATGTCGCTGCCGGGTGGTTGCTTTCGTGAGGTCGGCGCCGTCGACAGTGACGGTGCCGGTTGACGGCATAAGACCGAGGAGCGCTGCGCACAGCTCATACTGTCCATTCCCCTCCACCCCAGCGATCCCAACAATTTCGCCTGACCGAATGGTGATTGGTACGCCGTCAACTGCTGGGCGCCCTTCGACGCTCATGACGGTGAGGTTTTCGACGTTGAGACGCACGTCGTCCTTGATGTCAGAGGTTCTTCCTGCGGGTGAGGGGAGTTCTGACCCGACCATTAATTCTGCGAGCCCCGATCGATCGATGTTTCCGGGCGTGGTTTCCGCAACGGTGGTGCCTTGGCGCATAACGGTGATGTCATTCGAGACCTGAAGGACCTCATCGAGTTTGTGGGAAATAAAGATCACGGTTGCCCCGTCGTTGACGAGACTGCTGAGCGTGACGAACAATTCGTCGACTTCTTCAGGGACGAGAACTGCGGTCGGCTCATCAAGGATGAGGATTCGGGCACCCCGGAAGAGCACTTTGACGATCTCAACGCGTTGGCGCTCGCCGACGCCGAGCTCGCTGACTGGCGTATCGAGATCAAGGTCGGTACTGATCGCCGACATGATTTCATCGATACGTGTGCGAGCTTGTGTGTCATTGATGATGCCCCGGCGGCCTGGTTCGCTTCCGAGAATGATGTTTTCAAGAACGGTGAGGTTGTCGGCGAGCATGAAGTGCTGGTGCACCATGCCGATGCCAGCATTGATTGCATCGCTCGGTGACTTAAAACGGCGCATTGCGCCTTCGACGGAAATCGTTCCCGAGTCTGGCTCTTGCATCCCGTAGAGCGTCTTCATCAGGGTCGATTTTCCTGCTCCATTTTCACCGACGATGGCGTGAATAGTTCCGGCTCGAACGTTGAGGTCAACGTCGTAATTCGCAATTACTCCGGGGAATCGCTTTCCGATTCCGCGGAGTTCAACAGCAGGCGTGCCGCTCATCGCCCCTCCCTCATTGAGTTGTCGGTCCGGGTCTGCAACCCTGCAAAGTGTGATAGCACTGGTAAAAGAGTAGTGCGTTTGGGAAGACAAAGAAGAGAGCCCGGGTATCTCACCCGGGCTCTCCACTAATTGTTCTTTACTATCCCGCCAGAAAGCGGGAATCACCTATGGTCAGAGACCTTCAGGTGAGGTTGGAACCTCAATATCTCCTGCGATGATCTGAGCCTTGAACTCTTCGAGCTGGTCGACAATGTCGTCGACGTTGCCACATGTTGTTGCGTAGCCGACACCATCATTAGCCAGGTTGAAGGTGTAGAAGCCGCCCTCAGCGGTCCCATCTTGGACACTCTTCGCCATTTGTTCAACGGCCGTATCGACCCGCTTCAGCATTGAGGTCAAGCGGTGTTCCTTCTGCTCATCGGTATCGAAGCTGCATTCATCGTTATCTACGCCGATCGCCCACTTGCCATCACCGGCTTCGACAGCAGCTTCGATCATTCCGCGTCCTGAGCCGCCAGCAGCGGTGTAGACAACATCGGCGCCGTCCGCGTACCATGCGCCAGCGATTTCCTTCGCCTTGTCCGGTGAGCCCCATGCAGCGTTATCGCCGGCAGCTCCAAGGTAAGCCGACTCAACAACGATGTCTGGGTTCACGGCCTTCGCACCTGCGATGTAACCAGCCTCGAACCTTTTAATGAGGTCGATTTCCTGACCGCCAATGAAGCCGATCTTGCCTGATTGGCTCTTTAACGCAGCGGCTGCACCGACGAGGAATGAACCCTCTTGCTCAACAAATTGGGTCGTGATGATGTTCGGACCATCGTAGTATCCGTCGATCCATCCAAACCACACATCTGGGTTGGCCTCAGCGATCGGGCCGAGAGCGTCACCAAATGAGAAGCTGACTGCAATGACGAGTTCGTTGCCTGCTTCTACAAGAGCCTCAAGGTTTGGTTGGCGGTCTTGGTCGCTGGTTGCCTCGAGTTCTTGAACAGCAATGTTGAGGTTGGCTTCAGCATTGTCCGCTCCTTGACCTGCCATGTCGTTGAACGTGCCGTCACCACGGCCACCAGTGTCAAAAGCGATACCGAGGAATGGACCGGCCTCTTCGGCTGCTGGCTCTTCGGCTGCTTCTTCTTCGGCTGCTGGCTCTTCGGCTGCTGGCTCTTCGGCTGCTTCCTCCTCGGCGGCTGGCTCATCAGCGACTGGATCGTCACTTCCGCACGCAGCACCGGCGAGAGCAAGCACCGCGGCCATTGCAGCAATCACAATGCGCTTTGACTTGATCATTTCTCCCCCTTGTGTCGGGATGTAGTTGGTTGATGTCCCGTCGAAGAGAAGAACTTCGTTAGGACTTGTTCACGTGAACACTCCGACATTACTCGTTTTCTAGGATCTTCCATTGCTGAAGTCGATGACAATCATGCGAGACTTTCGTAATGTCCAATCTTTTGACAGATATCTCAGAAGGAATCGGCACGCTGACACTAAATGCGCCGGAGGCTCGCAATACGATGACGATGCCAATGGTGGAAGAAATCTGCGCCGCAATGGATGCGTTCGAAGCAGATGAGGGGTGCTCATCGGTGATTGTGACCGGTGCTGGCTCGGCGTTTTGCGCAGGTGCCGACCTCGGAAATCTTCAGACTGCAACGGCGGAGAGCCTTGGAACCATTTACGAGGGCTTCTTGCGGATTGCTCGGTCAACGCTGCCAACAATTGCGGCCGTTAATGGCGCGGCAGTTGGTGCCGGCATGAATCTTGCTCTTGGGTGTGATCTTCGAATCGCTGCCCGCCGAGCAAGATTTGATACGCGATTCTTGCAGATCGGATTGCATCCAGGCGGCGGTCACACGTGGATGCAGCGGCAGATCGTTGGCGCTCAAGCAGCATTCGCAACGGTGATTTTCTCTGAGGTGGTTGATGGAACCGAGGCGGAGCGCATAGGCCTTGTGTATCGGTGCGTGGAAGATGACGAGTTGATGAATGCCGCTCGCGCGCTTGCTGCTGGAGCGGCGTCTGCACCTCGCGAACTGGTGATGATCACCAAACAGACCATTCGCGATATGGCCGATATTGACGCTCATAGCGACGCGGTTGCTCGCGAACTTGACCCCCAGGTCTGGACGGCGAAACAGCCGTGGTTTGAGGAGCGCATCGCTGCGCTGAAGGCAAAAATTTCCTCGAAATCCTGACGCAGTTCCCAATGACCGAAAACCTGAATTTCGGTCTTACGAAATGATGTACAGTCGCATTCAGGGGGAGGATTACCACCACTTCAAAAGGAGGTATCCGATGAGTCAGCGTCATAGGAATTCAGAATTCCAATTGCCGCCGAAACAGGAATTGCGTGCGCACGCCCATGGTGAGCGCCACAGGATTCATGTGCAACTCGATCAACTTGCCCATGAGCTGAGTTCGGGGACTGATCCTGTCGACGTCCACGAACCTGGCGAGGCGTGGAAGCCAATGCGGCACCGTGATGCGGAGCGTGCAAAGACAAAGCTCGCTAAGGCGAAGCGAAATAGGCGCCACTGGAAGACGAAGATGTGGAAGCGGCGCACCGTCTTACGCCAGAAGCGCATCGCTGCAATCGAGCGACTCGCGTAGCGGGTTATCTGCGCTCAGGTCGGTGGCGCCACATCATTTGGCGAGTTGCGAGCCCACTCGTTGAGCAGGTCGTCCGCGCGCTCTTTCCATTCTTCAGATGTGATGGCATACCGAAGGTGGTCTTCCCAGACGCCAGCGATCTGTAGGTACCTTTCGGCTGTTCCTTCGAAGCGGAGCCCAATCTTTTCAACTACTCGCTTACTATTCGAATTGCGAGGAACGATGCAGATTTCGACCCGATGGAGGTCGAGACGATCGAACGCAAAGCTCAGCATGACCACGACTGCTTCTGACATGTACGAGTTGCCTGCGTGTGCTTGGTCGATCCAATATCCGAGCGTCCCTGATTGGAGTGCCCCACGCACAACATTGTTGAGGTTGATCTCTCCGACGAGTTGTCGGCTCACAAAGATGCCAAACGGGTAGGCCTGGTCGGCTGCTGTTTCACGTTCGCGAGCTCGACAGCGATTAACGAAGGCAGAACGCTCGACGGCTGGGTCAGGGGCATATTCGGGGCGAAGAGGCTCCCAGCGCAACAGCCAGTCGGCATTGCGGAGACGAACTTCACTCCAAGAGGAGAAGTCGTCATCGTTCAGCGGGCGCAGTTGAAGACGGTTGCCCGACAGGGTTGGAGGATTCCAACGATGGTGTCGGGATCGAATCATGACGAGGGCGCCGAGCCGAGATTGATCTGTGCTGGGTTAAGGAGCCGCCCGAGAGCGACCACGACGCACACGGCTCCGAGAAGATCGCCATCGGTTTGGAGAAGTCCGGGGTGGTCGACGCGGTCGGTGGCGTTGTCGGTTGCGAGCAGGCGGAACAGTTCTTCTGCGGTATCTCGATCGATTGACGCGTGCTCGCAGGTTACGGATCCGCTCTCTAAACGTGCGAGCCCCTGTCCGTGTGGCCCGGTGATGGCAAGGTCAATGTCGTGTGGGCGGCCAACATCATTAATTCGTAGAGCATCGTCGAATGCATCGGTAATCTCGCCGATGATGTTGGTGAGTTCAGCAGGGTCGGCGTATGAGCCATGTGAGAGCCGCTCATTGATGGCGCTTATTTGAGTAGGAATGCTGAATGTCGTCCCCTCAATCATGACGGTGGTCTCGGGATCGTTCAGTTCAAGCCTGCACAGTCCGAATCCAAGTTGATGATGTACCCACTTGCCGACCGGATCATCTTCACCTGCGAGAAAACAGGCGTAGTGGGCGTGCAGACATTTGACTCCTCGTCGTGTACCCCCGATGCCTCCAGATGGCACCGGACCTTCATGGTCTTCGGGAATTCGCGACGCGCGAGAAATTTGGTGTCGATCATGGGCGGCGGTGATGAGATCTTCATCGACTTCAAGTTCGGCTCGGCGGACGCCGCCATTTGCTTCAAGAACGGCTACTGCATAGGTCTCGTCAGAACCGACGAGCCAGTAACGCGTTGGCATTGGGGTTCCGTCATCGAGAAAGGGTGCGTTTTCGATGACGACAGGGTCACCCTGACCATTCCTATGTACGACCGAGAATGGTCCCATTGGTGGGCGGCCGAGGAGCTCGGTGACCCGCTCACGATCATTTGGGTGCGAGTAGGTCACCGCCGGGCGCGAATGAGCAAGATGACGACGATGATGCCGACGGCAACCGGAAGGAAACGCTTGAGCACTGCGGGCCCGGCGAGACCCGCGACGTCGATTGGCTCAGCGGCAGGGCCTTCGATTTTGCGAACTCGAGGGCGGTCGGCTTCACCGGTGTCATCGCTGTCAGGTGTGGTTGCTGGTTCGGCGGCGGCTTCTTCGGTATCGGCCGAGTCAGACTCTGGAGGAGAGTCGGTGTCTGTCGCAGGTTGCTCGTCAAGCATCGTGTTGAGGTTGGCTGAGAATTGATCCATCAATTTCTTTGAGACATCACCCATGATGCCGCGCCCGAACTGGGCAACTTTGCCGCTGATGTGGAGTTCGGCTGTAACGGAGCACTGAGTGCTGGTGGGGGAGAGGGCAGTGGCTTCGGCGGTGACGTCGGCGCTTGCATTTCCTCGTCCGCCGGTGTCTCGCCCTGATGCTGCGAGAACTGCCTTGTAGTTGGCATCGTCGCGCTCGACGAACTTCGCTTCGCCCTTGAAATTCGCGTTCACGGCGCCGAGTTTGATTTTCACGACTCCACGGAACGTTTCGTCTTCGATTTCTTGGAGTTGGGCGCCTGGCAGGCAGGGAGCAATTCGCTCGACGTCGCAGAGCACTGCCCACGCCTCGTCAATGGGTCGATTTACGGTGAACTCGTTGGTGATTGTTTCAGCCATTCGTCTAAGTCCTTGGTTGTGTCGATGTCGAAAGGTGACCCTGAGCAGGGTATCCGCTCAACGAGATGCTCATACTTACGGAGCAGGGCTCTTGCTCCAAAATCTCCAGTTTCAGGCAATTGCGGCCAAAGAGACGCATCAATTCTCACGGGGTGACCTGGCTCACCGTCATATGAGGCGGTGGCGATGATGGCATCTGCAGTTGCAACTCGTTGCCATGCTTCAGGGGAAATTCCGGGCTGATCAGCAAGCCCGATGACGGTTGCAGCAGCTTGATGGTGCTGTGCAAAGGTGACGCCTGCTAGCAGTGAGGTGGCTTGCCCCTGCGCCCAGTCAGGGTTGTGCACCTCGTGGACCTCGTAGGGGCCCAGTTCAAGTGGGGTGGCTCCCGTAACGACGATGGTGGGCCCGATGTGAGCGGCAAGCAACTGTTGGAGAGAGTGTTTCCAGATCGCTAACCCTCCGATCGTGGCGTGGAGTTTGTGTTCATCAGCGGTGAATCGTGTGCCTGCTCCTGCGGCGAGCAGGATGCCAACGGTCGCACCTTCGAACGTCACGACGACATTCTTGCGGGTTTTGAGAGTGTTTGTCGCAAAGAGGCATGACTGCGAGGAAATATTACGAAAAGATGAAGGTAACATGTCAAAACGACATCAAACAGAGTCGTTGTTGTGCTGACATCATCATGAAATCCCCCCGAGCGAACGTTGCCCTCCGTATTGCGATGGCTGCCCTGACGTCTTTGGTCACGATTCAGTGGCATTCGGCCGCTGTGTCGGCTGGTGAGTACACCGGCAACGACCCGGTGGTAGCTGCTCAGGCAGAGCGCGCACTCAGTGCCTTCGAACGCTGGCGACTCCGCGGCGACACCGTTGCTTACCTTGAATACATCGAAGTGAGAAGCGAAACCGCCGCTCAGGTAGCCATCAGGACAGGAATGTTGCCTGTAGAGGTTCAGAACGCATGGGCCGAGGGTGACTTAGGAGGCCAACGTGCAGCGCTCGCCGCCCTTACCCAAGTCGGAGTTCCCTATAAGCGGTACACCGAGGAAGAGGGTGTGTCATTCGATTGCTCGGGGCTTACTGGCTACGCGTGGGGTCGGGCGGGAGTTGACCTCCCGCGATCGAGTCGATCTCAGTACCGGTCAGCCGATCGAGTCGACCCTGAAAACGCGCGAGTGGGTGACCTTGCGTGGTATCCCGGGCACATCATGTTGTACCTCGGGGTTGACAGTCTCGTTGTGCACAGCCCAGTGAGAGGCCGAACCGTCGAGTACGGCCTGTTGTCTGAAGATCGTGCAGGGTGGGTTCGCTTCGCCGACCCACTCACATCAGAGATATCTCAGGGGTGAATCGAACCTGAGCCGCTGCGCAGGCGAGAAGCATTTCGGCCGGTGCGATTCGCAATAATTTCCGCACAAATCGAAATGGCGGTCTCTTCTGGTGTTCGAGCTCCGAGGTCAAGCCCTACTGGCGACATCAGCCGCTCAAGTTCATCATTCGATGTGATCCCGGCCTCAGCGAGTCGTTCAAGCCGACGTTCATGAGTGGTGCGACTGCCCATGACTCCGATGTAACCAACACGGGTAGCGAGCGCACCCCGCACCGCCGGGACATCAAATTTTGGATCGTGGGTAAGAATGCAGACCGCATCTCGCGGCCCGAGGGTCTCGCCACGCTCATCGAATACCGGACTTGGCCAGGTCACCCGAACCTCGTCAGCCATTGGAAAGCGACGGCCCGTCGCAAAGATTTCTCGAGCATCACAGACAAGAACTCGGTAGCCGAGAATCTTTGCAACCCGAGCAAGCGCTGCGGTGAAATCCACAGCCCCAAATATCCACATTTGGGGTGGTGGCGCCCAGCTCTCGACGAACACCCTGACAGTGGGGGTTCCCTCAAGGTCTTCAGGGGTGGTTTGCCCTTCCGGGCCGTAGGTGCGGATACCAGATCGGCCCGCCTCGAGTTCGGCAAGGCCGTCTCGATGCACGACTCGATCAAGGTCAGGATGACCAAGGGAGCCGTCGGAGGCTTCATCAGGAATGATGAGGAGGTGGTTGCCTACGCCTTTGCCTTCAATCACCGTTGCAAGAGCGACCGGATCACCAGATCGCACGCGTTCTGAGAGGCGATCGGAGAGCGTCACCAGTTGAACTCCTCAATGAACAAGCGAATCGTGCCGCCGCATGTCAGGCCAACAGCAAACGCTTCATCATCGCTGTAGCCAAAGGTGACAATGCCGGGCTCTCGCTCGCCATGAAGTAGTGAGAGCGCTTCGGTCACGACTGCGCCTTCGACGCAGCCACCACTCACGCTGCCCACGACTTCGCCTTCTAGGCTCACCGCCATTGCCGCTCCCGGGCCGCGTGGCCCCGAGCCCTCTACATCAACGACGCGGGCAAGAGCGACACGGGTGCCGGCTGTGCGCCAGCGGTCAAGATCGTCAAGCAACTCTTTCATAGCGTCCTTTCCTCTTGACAGCGTTGTGACAACACAGTGTTACCGATTCTTCGATCTTGTGCACCACCGATGACGTTCGCAAGCTCCTCGAGGGCGTTCAAGTTGTGACCTTCAACGAATTCATCAACGAACGGTAGAGCCGCTGCCATTCCCCGTGCGAGCGGGGCATAGCCAGGCGTCACCTTGAGCGGATTTACCCACACCAACCGGTGGGTGAGCCGCTGCAGTCGTTGCATTTGCTCGCCGAGCGCTTCGGGGTCACCGCGATCCCAACCATCAGACAGAATGACAACGATTGCCCCACGCGCCACTCCGCGCTGGCCCCAATCTCGGTTGAAACGTCGCAACCCTTCGCCGAGCCGCGTGCCCCCACTCCAGTCGGTGACCGCATCTGCTGCACGATCGATGGCCTCATCGACGTCTCTGCGGGCGAGCTCCCGGGTGATTCGAGTCAACCGAGTACCGACAGCGAACACCTCGACACGTTGTCGGCCCGCAACCGCAGCATGAGCAAACCTGATGAGCGCTCGAGCGTACGGCTCCATCGAACCGCTCACATCGAGCAGCAAGACGAGTCGACGAGGCCGCGACGACCTGCGGCGAAAATGCTGACGGATCGCTTCTCCATCGGCTGCAAGAGCTGATCGCACGGTGCGGCGAAGGTCGAGTCGTGAGCCAGAGCGAGGTGCTGGGGTGAGACGAAGTGATCGTCGTGGAGAGCCAACAAAGCGCAACTGGCGCATGAGTCGCTGTGATTCTGCAAGTTCGGCATCAGTCCACTCAGCAAAGTCTTTTTGTCGAAGAATTTCCGCAGAGGAGAATCGAAGTTCAATCGGTGGCGGGGCATCAAGTTGGGTGTCGTCGCGCTCGCCGTCTGCGCCGTCCTCACCATCATCTGAATCCATTGCGAGGGTGAATTCTTCGGTGAGCGACGAAGTGAGTTCACCCGCTCCGGTTGCGAACCAGAACCGTTCAAAGACAGCGTCATAGGTGTCGGTGTCTTCAGGGCGAGTGATGAGACACGCCCGGCCACTCCAGTAGACACCAGATTCACTCTCGATACCGACAGCGGTAAGAGCGTCGACATAACCGATGGTGCTGCTCGTGGGAACCGCAATTCCCTCTGCTCGCAACGCGTCGACGAATGCAACTGCAAGCCCTGCTGAAAGGCGTACTGGTTGGGTTGTCGTCATTTACGTGCGGCTTGCATGTTCGACGACCTGATCAAGGCCCGTCGAGTTGATGCGCTCAGCGTCCTCGCGATATTTCACGACAGTGCCAAGTGTTGACGAAATTGATTCGGTGGTGAGATTGATGGCCCCCAACCGTTGAAGGGCGGTCGCCCAGTCAATGGTTTCAGCGATGCCAGGAGGCTTGTAGAGGTCAAGGCTCCGAATGAAATCCACCGCTTGCGCCACTTCTGTGGCGAGGCTCGGCGCAATGTCTGGTACCCGTAGCCGCACAATCTCAACCTCACGGTCGACTTCGGGATGCTCAACCCAGTGGTAGAGACAACGACGCTTCAGGGCATCGTGCACGTCTCGAGTGCGATTGGATGTGAGAATCACAAGCGGGGGTTGCTCTGCACGAAATGTGCCGATTTCAGGAACAGTGATCTGATAGTCGGAGAGGATTTCAAGGAGGTACGCCTCAAATTCATCGTCTGCTCGGTCGATCTCATCGATTAAGAGGACGGGAGGAACCCCGTTAGAGGTCGCAATGGCTTGGAGTAGCGGCCGCCGTATGAGGAATCGCTCATCGTAAAGTTCGGCCTCCAACGCTTCGGATGTTTGGCGTGATGATTCCCCAGTCGCCTCAGTGGCTCGTAGGTGTAGCAATTGACGAGCGTAATCCCAGTCGTACACCGCCTGAGCGGCATCGATGCCTTCGTAACACTGCAAGCGAATCAGCTCTCCGCCCGTCCATGTGGCAAGGGCTTTTGCTAACTCGGTCTTGCCGACTCCGGCATCACCTTCAAGCATGAGCGGTCGATGGAGCTCCATCGAAAGAAAGACAGCCGTTGATAGCCCGTCATCAGCGAGGTAACCGACCGAGGAGAGTGCGTTTCGAACGTCGTCAGCAGACACGATGTCAGGCTAGTTCAGTGATGGCTCGACAGCATCTTGTGGGATCATGAGTCGAATCCGAGGCCAACCTTGTCGAGTGCCTTCAGCCACAGGTTGCGCCGACCGGTTTTATCTTCTCGTTCGAGCGACCAACGAGTTGCCTGAATACCCATGAACCGAAATGGCTCGGGTGGGAACGGCCACGGTTTTTCTTTTGCCAAGGATGTTTGTGCTGCAAGTGAGCGACGGCCATACAGCAAATCGAGCATGGTGGCGGCTCCGAAGCGTGCTGCTGCGACGCCGAGGCCGGTATAGCCAAGTGCGTAGCCAACGCGCCCGCCCATCGCACGACCCCAAAAGACGGTAAAACGACTTGAGGTGTCGATGGCCCCGCCCCACATGTGGCTGAACTGCACCTCCTCGAGTTGCGGGAACGTTTCGAAGAAGTGGGTGCTGAGCTTCGCCCACGACTCCGGTCGACTTTCGAGTTCTGATGACACCCGTCCGCGCCAGTAGTAGATGGCGTCGTAACCGCCCCACAAGATTCGGTTGTCAGAGGTGAGCCGGTAGTAGTGAAACTGGTTTGCGTTGTCGGACAGACCTTGGCGGCCCGCCCAACCGATGCTTGCCAGTTGATCATCGGTGAGGGGTTCGGTGGTCATGCAGTAGTCATAGACCGGAGCGATGTAATTCGAGATGCGCCGTAGTAATGGCTTGAACGCATTTGTTGCGAGGGCCACGTGACCGGCGCGGATCTGGCCGAGTTGAGTGGTGACGAGCACACCCACACCATCGCGTTCAAGGTTGGTTGCTTTGGTGTCTTCATAGATGCGAACACCGAGGCGTTCTGCGACCGATTTGAGGCCCCAAACGAGTCGCGCAGGGTCAACGAGCGCAGAGCCGTTCTTATCCCAAAGGCCGCCCGTAAAGGTCGGTGAATTCACCGCCGCGCGCATCTGTTCTTGATCTAGCCAGTCGACCTCATGCCCGAGACGTCGCAAGAGGTCGAACTCTTCATGGAGATCGGTCTCATAAGACGAAGGATGATGCTGGGCAACAACCTCAATCACGCCATTTCGGTGATAGTCGCATTCAATTCCGTATCGCTGGAGTGCAAGTTCGATGTCATCAAGATTCTTCATTCCAAGTTCTTCAAGAACTTCTATGTCATCAGGAAAATGGCGGAACCCGTTTGAAATTCCATGTGTGAGGCTGGCGTCCATGAAGCCACCATTTCGGCCGGAGGCTGCACCCCCTACGGGTCCGGAATCGATAAGAACGACGTCGCGAGATGCGTCGCGTTCTTTCGCAATGATCGCTGTCCACAAGCCGGTGTAACCGCCACCGATGACACACAGGTCACAACTCTCGGTACGAACGAGGGTGGCGTTTGTGTCAGGGGCGTGAGCGCCGTCAAGCCAGTACGGAACATGATCAGCATTCGCAATCGCATCAAGATGCCGCTGGTCAATTGTATTGTCGTCGATCGACATGGGTCACTCTCCGACTGAGAGTGTATGACAGGTGGGTCGGCTATGTAGAGGCCTCTTCAAGTGCACGCCGGGTGAGTACGCGAGCGAGATGCTGACGATATTCAACCGATGCGTTGAGGTCGGCTTGCGGATCGGCTTCGACCGCAGCCTGCTCGGCGGCATCTTCAATCGAGGCACCAGAGGCGATTGCTGAGCCCACGCTGGTCGCGAGCACCGGAACTGATGCCATGTTGACAAGGGCGACACCGGCGTCAGAGCCGTTGCGCCAAGCCGCAACGCCAACGATTGCCCAGTCTTGGGCGCGGCGATTGAATTTCTGGAAACTCCAGCCCGCACCGTTCATCTTGGGAACACGAATTTCGGTGAGTATTTCATCAGCAGCAAGTACCGATGTGAGGTAGCCCTCGTAGAAGGAGCCAGCGGGGATTTCACGAATTCCGTTTGGGCCCTGCACAACGTATGTGGCGCCGAGGGCAAGGGTGGTTGCGGGAAGATCTGAGGCAGGGTCGGCGTGTGCCAACGATCCGCCGATCGTTCCACGATGGCGAACTTGAGGGTCACCGACATGTGAGGTGGCATGTGCGAGAAGCGGGGCATGCTCCATCACGATTGGTGAGTTCTCGACATCGCAGTGCCGGGTGAGGGCGCCGACGGCGATGTGATCGCCCGCGTCTTTCACGTAGGAAAGATCAGATACTCGACCGATATCGATGAGCACACTCGGCTGCGCAAGACGGAGCTTCATAAGAGGAACAAGGCTGTGGCCACCAGCCAAGAACTTTGCTTCATCGCCGTGTTCAGCGATGAGACTGATCGCCTCTTCTGCTGACCCTGCTCGGACGTATTCAAATGCTGCTGGAATCACTGGAAATCTCCTTAGGCTGACGCAATCGCGGTCGTTGAGTTTGAGGACATTCGTTAATTGGTTACGTGTGAACGTTGATTGAGGCGGGTCACGAACTCGTGCATGACAGGACGGCTTGCACGATGTTGTGGTAGCCCGTGCAGCGGCACAGGTTGCCTTCGAGCCCGATACGAATTTCTTCCTCTGTTGCAGACGGATTTTCTTCGAGCAGGCTGGTTGCTGCCATCACCATTCCAGGTGTGCAGTAGCCGCACTGCAGACCATGGTTATCCATGAACGCCTGCTGCATCGGGTGAAGGGTTCCATCGGTCGATGCCATTCCTTCGATGGTTGTGACCGAGCCGCCATCTGCTTGGACGGCAAGAACGGTGCAGCTCTTCGCTGCCTCACCGTCGAGGTGAATCGAACACGCACCGCATGATGAGGTATCGCAACCAATATTGGTGCCGGTGAGGCCGGCATTGTCACGAATGAACTGAACGAGCAATGTGCGTGGTTCAACGTCGGCGCTGACGGCTTGACCGTTGATTGTGATGCTGATTTCCACGGATCCCCCTCTGGTGATGAACTTGCGATCGATAGACGTCGATACGAGTCCCTAAATCATGCCTCATCGGGGCCGGTTGTGTCGACAGCGGGCGACTGGGTGTTTTTCTAGCTGACGAGATTGATGATGTCGCCGACGACGAGCACGAGGAGAAATGCGACAACGAATGTGCCGACGATTGTGTAGTGCCACCGTTTCGAATGGTCGGCACGCCAGAAGCGACGCACGCTCATGATGATGGCAGCAATCGCAGCGATGCCGATGGCTAGCCCGATCGCTGGGCCCACACCTGTGGCGATGCCAAGTGCGGGCAGCACGAACGGGAACACGATGTACATCAGTAGACAGCGAACGGTGGCGACGAGAATGGATGTCTGAAACGCTTTTCGTGCCTCATCAGGCGTTGAGCGAGGAGCATCTTGGTCAAGGCGCAAGATTTTGCGCATCACGGCATCTGGTGCGTTTCGTGGCTCTGCATTCGAGGCAGTTCGGGGCGTCTGTGTCGAGTCCATCACCAGTGATTGAGACGGTACGACGCGTGAACGAGGTCAACAACCTCGGCAGGAGAATCTGCAAGAGCAACGGCTCCACTGGCGAGGAGTTCAGGAGGGTCGCCATACCCCCATGTCACCCCAATACATGGAATTCCATGGTGTTTTGCGCCGAGCACGTCGTGGTTTCGGTCTCCAACCATGATGACGTGGTCACCGACGTCAGGGTCACCCGAGATACCGAGTTCGTCGAGCGCGAACTCGATGACCTCGGCTTTCGCACGCCGGTCTGGGGTGAGCGTCGCCCCAGCTCTTACCGCAAAACGATCTGAAATATCGAAGTAATCAAGTATCGGGTGAGCGGTGACTTCGGGCTTTGCTGTTGCGACGGAGAGGCTGAGACCATCTCTGCTGAGCGCGTCGAGCATTTCGACAATTCCTGGGTACAGGGTGTTTTCGAATGCGCCGATCGTTGCGTAACGCTCTCGGTAGCGATCGATGACGCGTTCGAGGTCATCGTTAGGGATACCGATCTGCGGAAGACCTATTTCAAATGGAGGCCCAATGACTGACCGAACTTGTTCTTTGGTGGGGATTGGGAAACCCTCTTTCTCAAAGGCCCATTGCAGCGACCGAAGAATGCCAGGCTCGGAGTCACTTAGAGTGCCGTCAAGGTCGAGAAGCACATGGGTCCTTTCGCTTCTCATGCAAGCGCCTCTTGCAGACCGGCAAGTCCTTCTTCGGTGCCAACAACGATAAGCACATCGTCAGCCGCAAGCGTGACGCCGGGTTCAGGGTTGGTAATGAATGTTCCATTGTTGGTGCGCACAGCCAATACGAGAGCCTCTGTACGGTCACGTAAACGGGCATCACCAAGCTCTTGA